>Ga0153985_1000294_pt1 | contig 14035 bp, 15 predicted proteins | sample TSGA069MetaG_FD_104715 | JGI IMG/M metagenome (GOLD analysis project Ga0153985, IMG submission 104715) | Attine ant fungus gardens microbial communities from Georgia, USA - TSGA069 MetaG | ecosystem: Host-associated > Fungi > Mycelium > Unclassified | place: USA: Georgia, Alexander Wildlife...
ATTTCTTTTCTTTCTAGCCATAATAAAATCACCTCTTAGCTTCATTTTAGAAAAATAAAAACTGTGAAGCAACCACCTACCTAGGATTAGCGGTTACTTACACAGTTAATATTACACTCTCACATTTGATGGATGTGATCTATAAACATTAAAACAATCCCTAAAATTTTCAGATCAAATGTCGAAAGGCTTTTTTTTAATAACTTTGTGTTCAAGAGTATTTCCTCCTTATATAAAGAATAAAGTTACTTTATCAAGTAGGAGGTCCATAAACCATTGAATTACATTGTGGGAGGCTAACATTTTTGTAATAAAAAAACTAAGAATGAGTAAGTACCATTCTTAGTGTGGGAATTAATTTTATAAAGCCCGTACCATATTGTACCAGGTTTCTCCAGCATGCTGCGATTCTGATAAGCCTTCAATTTTGTAACCATTTTTTTCATAGAATGGAATCAGATTTTCTAAACAAGTCAAGGTGATTCCAGCTCGTTCTTTTTCTTTTGAGCGACGCGCCAATTCAGAGAGAATTTGATTGGCAAGACCCATTTTTCGGTAAGCGGGATCAACAACGAGACTAAGAATAGCCTGATAACCGCCGCTTTTTGGGTTGGGAATAGTTTTTTCAAAAAGAGCATCATATAAATAACGTTCCGGAATAACCGGTCCAACCACATAACCCATCAGGTTTTCGTTATCATCAATTGCTAATATAAAGCTATCTGGAATAGTCTTGATTCGTTGAGCCATTGCTTCTTTTGTTGCGGCCTCTTCAGGAGAAAAGCCTGTATTTTCAATTTTAATGATTTGATCTAAATCAGTTATAACCGGTTGTCTAAATATAATCGTCAAATAATCACCTTGCTTCAATAGATTTCCGAAATGGATGGTTTGATGAAATGAATCATAAAGTCTGGAAGAGAATAGATTCCCAAAGAATAAACAATTTAATTATTTGGCCGTTTGTTTTTTCTTTCCTTTGTACAATAAGAAGTAGAAACTGATCATTCCGAGAATTAGAAGGCCTATCACAATGATTTTTCCAATGGGACGGATTAATAAAACTTGAAAAGAAGGAATTCTGTACAAAATACCGAGCATGGCTCCGATACAAAGAATGGGTAAAAAAGGCATTAAAGCTTCTTTGTCAGATTGTTTGAAAAAGAAAATTCCACAAATAAGAATGATTCCACCGATTAAAGCAATTCCTACACTGCCTTCGGTATTGATAGTCAACCTCGTATGACTAAGGATGGACAGAACCATACCCAAAATAATCAATAGAGCAGATAGAGAAAAATTCAAATATTTTCTGAAGGTCTGGTTGGTCCTATAGGCATCATTGCCGATCTGATGAACGATTATCATAGCAATGCTCGTCCAATAAACCCCGCCAATCAGTAGTTTTCCCACATCCAAGAGTGGATTAGGAGAAGCAAGCGCAGGGATGGTAACGATAAGGCTGTAAGTGAACAAAACAGTAAAAATCAATTTAAAACTGCTAAAAAAACTGTTGGGTATTTCTTTTAGTAATTCGTCAGCGATTTCTTTAGGCTGTTTACCAAAATAATTTTCCGCGGTTTCACCATTTTCTTGTGCATCAAGAATATCTTGCAGAATCTCTAACAGAGCTTCTTCCAGTACTTTTTCCTCTTTCAAAAGGGATTTTCCTCTGACATATAGTAATAGATTTCCATAATATTCTTCATTGGTTGGATTCAAAAACTCTTGCAACTTCGCATTGTCAGTAATCACAGTTTGTTTCCTCATTCCTATTCACTCTCCTTCAATAAACGGTCTACATTGCTGGATAAGAACGCCCACTGCTTAATAAAAGTATTTTTCTCACTGATTCCATCTTTGGTTAAATGATAGTATTTTCGTTTAGGACCTTCATCTGAAGCGCGCATCTCGCCAACGACCAAACCTTTCTTATCCATATTCATCAAAAGGGGATAGATAGTCCCTTTTGGAATGCTGTCAAAACCGAAATGCTGCAGTTCTTCACTAATTTTATAACCGTATAATTCTTTTTTGGACAGAATGACTAATATACAGCCCATCAAAATTCCTTTAAGCATTTGAGAGGATACTTGTTGATTCACACGCAACCTTCTTTCTACTAGTTTGCTTAACAATATAGTACTAAATTCTCAGCTATATTGCAATGCAAACTAGCATTTTTTTTTTAGTTTGCAAAAAGAAATTTGAATACTGAGTGGTGGGTTAGGCAAAAAAAAGACAATCAGTTGTAAGTTCTACTGATTGTCTTGTTCTAGATTAATTTTTTTGAAAAATCTGATTTACAGCGTTCATTTTCTCCAGGGTGGGTCTAATTTTTCTGCGAGAGATCATACAGGAATGAATTTGATCAAAATGAACTACACCTTCTGATCGATCAATCTGTGCAATATTTTCTAAATTGACGACGAAAGAGCGATGGACTTTAAAGAAACGTTCATCTAAACTTTCGATTTCGCCAAGTGTCGCATAAAAATTAACCAAGCGAGATTTACAAATAAGCCGCAGCTTATGAGAAATCTCAGTAGTCTCGAAATAAAGGATATCAGAGAAGGGGACTTGGAAATTACTGTGCTGATTACTAAAAAAGAACATTTCTTCTTTTTTTTTATTAGCTCGATTACTTAAAAGATTTTCGAAGCAGTCAACTAAATGCTGCTTGATTTCATCAATGGGACTGTCTTTAGCAATAAAGTCAAAAGCAGAAACTTTATAGGCATAAGTAATTGGCGCAAATTCTGAATGAGTGGTAATGAAGGCAATTACTCCATGGGGATCCATAGTTCGAATCTGACTGGCGATTTCTAACCCCAATTTCTTTTCTCCGTTGATTTCTATATCAAGAAAGTAGATGTTTTGATCAACGGTTTCTTGAACTTTTTTTAGCAGAGTTTCTGGTCTTGCAGTGGTAACGATCGATTTCGCTGGCCAACGTTTTTCTAAGAGAATTTCACGAATGACTAGCTCCAAACGCTGCTGATGCATGATGTCATCCTCTAATAAAAAAATGTTCATCTTGGAATTTCCTCCTTAATCATCAAAATTTGTCGAAATACACCATCCTGATATTCTGTCTGTAATGAAAGATTCGTATAGTTTTGAAGAATTGTTTGGATAGTGGCTAAACCAAGTCCACGATTTTTCCCTTTAGTTGAATAATCTTTATTGAAAATTTTTACGATATCAATTGGTTCAACAGGGCAAGAATTTTCAATAGTAAGCTGAATTTCTCGCTCCGTTTCATTTTTCAAAAAGACGATAGTAACAAAAGGGTTTTCAGCTTCTTCAGCCGCTTCAATCGCATTATCCAATAAAATCGAAGTGATTCGCACATAATCTAAAACCTCAATCGGTTCATCTTGAATAATATCCTCAATTTCTAAATGGACAGGGATATTTTTCTGCCACGCTTGAATAATGTGGGTGGAAAATATCCCTTTTATTGGTAGTGTCTTCAGATTGTTCAACTTTCCTAAGGCATAATGATCATCATCTAAAACGATTCCTTCAGTTTCCAATATCCGCGTGTACGTATCTTCAATCACAGACAGATCTTTTGTTTTGATACTCTGATTAAGGCTGATCAGCACATTATGATAGTCGTGACGAAAACTTCGAAGCTCTCCGTACATTGCCTCGATTTGCTGAACATAAGAGGTCAAGTCAGCTAGCTGATTGTCCTTTAGTTGTTGGATACGTTGCTTGTCAAGCTGACGTGTTTTTATGTTCAAATAGACGACCAATAGGACAATAACTAGTATGAATATAGCAATCAGATATTTTCTAATGGGGTTTTCGTCTTTTATCAAATAACGTTCTATCCAGTAATTGCCAAACTGAATTATACAACACAGTGTTAGGAGAATGTTTATAAACAGAAGAAAAAATTGATTCCAATTGTCTTTGTACTTCTCTAAAAAGTAAACACTTGGTCTAGTTAAGCGCAATAAAATTAAATTGCATATCATTGAAAAAATGGGTGATATCGTCATATTTATCAGATACATATAATTGGTAAAGGTGTCTTCTCCGATAAAGAAGAGAATCGAAGCATTCATAGAATAGGCAAATACAGCGTAAGAGAAAGTAGAATAAATACTGTAAAACCATATCATATTGTTGCTAGAGTCTCTTTTAATAATTTTTCCGACAAACAGAAAGTAAGAAATTGGCACGATGAATACCCAGTAGTTCAAAAGTAAGTATCCTATAAAAGATATTATAGGAAGAAAAATTGCCATTTTGAACGAAACTTTTTTGTTGATTAACTTAGAATAGATGAATAATTGACATACATTTTCTATAGAAGTTAACAAGAGAAGTATCAAGACTTCCATTTTATTCTTCGGAAGTCATTTTTTTTAGTTTTGGATTTTCAGGTTCATAGCCAAAAATAATGCAAGGATAACTCAGTAATGCAATTGAAGCCGCAACAAGAATTTTAGAGATGTTTTTTAAAAATGTGTTATGGTTGTACTTGATAGTTTTCATAATTTTTATAGCTCCTTTTATTTAATTTATAAAACAGTGGATGAATCATAATGATTTCCACAAATAACCCAATAATCATTAATGTTCCTATTTTACTATTTACAAAAAACACAGCTATGAAGATAGTTAACAAAGCACTTAAGAAAGAAAATATTCGTTTTCTTTTCCGCTCACTTACGCTAACCAAAGGATTTTTTTCTGTATCAGCCGGCGCGTAAAGTAAGACGCAATATAGAATCACTAGAGAAACAATCATCATCCAAAGAACAGGTAGAGTAAAATCAGTTTTCTGGAGTATGAATGGAATGCCAACAAATGATGTGATTCCAAAAATAGAGCAGTTGATTGTTGACTTCGCGTGCCAACCTCCAGCATGCCATCTTAAAAGAACGTAAGGCAAGTTCATGATAAACGTTTCAAATAGAACACCTAAAAGATACGCGATTACATAAACCTGGATAGTCTTGAAGATATTGATCATAAAAATTTCTAGTGAGTAGGCAACATTCTCATATTCATCCTCTGTCATATGATTCTTTGCTTGGATCTTATCTAGTAGAAATAACGTAAAGGAATGTGTCATTTTTTCACCTCTTGTGAGTGGCTTCTCATTACTGTTCGATTGTAAATCATTTGCTTGTTTACTACAACGAAAAACCGTGAATAGACCGAATTTGCACCTGGATGGTTAATTATACTTCTTGTTCGGTCAATATAAAATTTTTAAGCGAGTCTTTCAATGGAACATATTTTCTTCTGGAAAAAGGGCAATTATTGTTGGAACAGTCCTCTAAGAAGTAAATATTTCGCTCATATTTGTTGATTTCCCGAATCATATGCAAGTTAACGATAAAGGAGCGATGACAGCGAAATAGCCAGCTTCGATTTGACTCTTCGAAATCGTTCAAGTCGCCTATAGAATAATGCTTCTCTTCTTTAGTAACAAAGCATAGCGTGTGGTCTCTCGTAGGATCTACAGTGATATATAGTAGTTCAGTCGCCTGGATAACGACTGAGCCCTTTTTTGTTTCTAAAAAAATTGATGTCCGCATTTTTATCTCCCCTTTTTAATATTAATAATAGTGAGTTTAATGCGATTTGTTAAGTCTAATACCGTGAATGGTTGGATTTCAACCGTATACGGTATTATTTGAGTTTTCAATGGTCTTTTATCAAGTAGATAAGCATTCAATTTATATCTTATGCAGAAAAAGTTAAATGAGTTATCGATAATGAGGTTTCACTTAAAAAAAGATAGAAAGTTTTTCAGATTATGTAGGTATACCATTTAAATTGATAATAAAAATATTACTGTAATTCGTTAAGCATCTGTGAGTTTTATTGCAGATGCTTTTCTGCAGGATTAAAGAAATATGTCAATTTGATTTTGAGCTGGAAATCACCTTAATTTAATGTACAATGAACTTATAAATTAGTTATTTTATGGTTTTTATAGATTATGAAAGATTGATAGCTTTATCTATAAGCTAATAAACCCTTCGTATTTATTCTTTCAAGGGAAAAATAATAAAATGGGAGTTATTTTATGAGAAAGTACATTAGACTACGTTTGTTTGGTACCACCTTGTCACTGTTGGGACTGATGACGTTTGCTACTACAGAACTAGTGAACGCAGCAGAAACTGAAGATTCTACAATAAATACAAGTAGTATTGCTGCTTCGGATTCTGAAACTAGCTTAACTACTTCGAGTACAGAACAAGTAGTTTCAGCAGACAAAAAAGATGTAAAAGCAGAACCATTGAAAGATTCAGAAGAGTCAGAAGCCTCAGAAGCCTCAGAAGCGGGGTATACAGAGCAGCAATTTGAACAAATTATGAGTATACCAACACTGGAAACTGCGGCTCTGCCTCCAATGAGTCGTGCGAGCGGACAGCAAAATTCTGTTGTATCAAGTGCGAGAGCCCAAATTGGTAAACCCTATGCGTGGGGCGCTGCTGGTCCGAATTCATTTGATTGCGGCGGATTAGTGAAATATGTTTATAAACAATCCCTAAATATGGATTTATTGATGGGAACAATGAATCAAGAAAAATATGGAACCGAAGCGAGTTTAAGCGCGTTGCAACCAGGTGATTTGCTTTTTTATGGTAATCGAGGAGCTACCTATCATGTGGGAATTTATATTGGTAATAATCAAATGATTCATTCGCCGCAACCAGGCCAGACCGTCACAGCGGTGGATATCAAGTATTTTTACCCGAATTTTGCTCGTAGACTTTTAAATACGGGGACTGATCCAAATGTTTCTCCTTCGACAGATGGTCAGGCTGCAAACGAGCGTTATATTTTTAGAATGTATAACAAGAATGATGGTCAGCACCACTACACACAAATAACTAGCGAAGCGACTAATTTGATCAAGGTTGGTTGGAATTATGAAGGAGTCGGTTGGGTATCGCCTTCGACGGGGACTTCCGTTTACAGAATGTACAATCCTAATAACGGCAGACATCATTACACACCGCATGCCTATGAGAGAGACAACTTAATTAAAGTCGGCTGGAGATATGAGGGTGTCTCTTGGTATTCGGGTGGAAGTGTTCCTGTTTATCGCTTATACAATCCGCAAGCAGCACCAAGAGAAGATAGTCATCACTATACACCAATCGCTTCTGAACGAGACAGTTTAATTAAGGCAGGGTGGAAATCAGAAGGTACTGCATGGTATGCATCAAGGACACTGAACTAAACCTTTAACAATAAAATGAATAGTAGATTTTTTAAGTGTTTTCGAAAAATAATTAACAAAATGAAAGTAAACGAGCATATTACCTATCGATTTCGATAGTGTATGCTCGTTTGACTTTATATTACTTCGTTTAAGTCATTTTTTAACTTATCAAATTTCTATTCAAACACACCATTCAATCAGTTAGGTCTTTTGTGTATGATCGCAAACAATTCTTACATACTATCCTACATTCAGGACTGAAAACGAACCGTTTAGGAAAGTTTCGTCCTATCCGAGCATTTTTATTCTATAATCTGAATAAAATGTATGGTAAAAGAGGTGAGGCTGTTGTTGAGGAACACAAATGGATTAATAAAATTCTTACAATGGCTGGACACTGGGACATACCAATTATGGCAGCAGTTTAAAGGGCTGTCTAAAAGACAGAAACAGTTTCTTATTTGCTTAGTAATTGTGTGCGTCTTCGTTTTACTAAGTTTTATTAGTACTCACACTGCAAATAATGCAATGTGGGTAGAGGGGACATGGTCCAATCACTCCGAGAAATACTCAATCAAAGCAAAAAATAAAAAGTGCAAGTTTTGGAACGTTAAGCAAAATGGGTATATTTTGATGGAAGACGCACAAGTTGCCGCAAACTCAACGAAGAGAAATATTGTTTTAGCAAAAAGCGGCAGTAATACCGAATACCATATTATCAAATTAGATAACGAGCATTTGGAACTGCAGATCTTTAATAATAAAAAGATGATAAAGACGATGGAGCTGCAGAAGAGTGAATGACTGACTTGTTATTTCTATGACAAGATGATTCTAGTTTCAGTAGATTAATCCGTACAATGAAAATGAGGGATCACTATGAGTATACCAATTTACTCTAATAACTATTAATACAGATAAGAAACAGCGCATCGCTAAAAAAGATGTGCTGTTTTTTTAGTTTTGATACTAATAATAGTAATAAGGAAATGTAAATATTTATAATATCATCTATTTAAGAGTGATATTTTTCTGGGGTGGATTTGTTGGATTGCTTAACGAGGACAATCGAAATAGGCATAACCAACAGGATGATTTTGATCAGTAAGGATAACAAAAATATGATAGTATTTAATGGCTTAAGTTGCTGCGGATTTATCTGTACTTCAGTAGAACTTAAGAAAGAACAGTTTTTATTTATTAAAAAAAGACAGAAAGGTTGTAAAACAGGTAATTCCGCCTGTTTTTTTTATGGGGGAATAAACTGAAGGAATTATGAGAGCTCATGTTGCACAAAGTATGCATATTATTGGATAACAAAATCTGTAGATTTGAAAACGTTTTTAAAGTATTTTGAGAGTGTAAGGGTGATGAATATGAACTTAGAAGATAGAAATAACCAAATATTAATGGAACTAATAAATGCCCCCCAAATTACTAGTAAAGTTTTATATGAAAGGTTCAATCTATCCAGAAGTCAATTAAATTACGCTTTAAAAAAAATCAACGATTTTCTAGAAGATGGAAAGTTGCCGCAAATCAAAAGAACAAAAAAAGGTTACTTTTTAGTTCCTAATGAGGTGATATCCGTATTTGGAGGTGGAAAAGAAAAAGAACGTGAAAAGATAGAGCACTATATATTTTCAGGGCAGGAAAGAATCTGGGTAATCGAATTGATGGTTTTGGGAAAAGAAGAGCATCTATCGTTGGATCACTTCATCGTGGAATTGGAGGTTAGCAGGAATACCATTTTACGAGATTTAAAAAGAATTGGAGAAGATATTGAGAAGTATGATTTGGAATTAAAATACACCCGACAGAAAGGATATTATTTCCACGGTGATGAATGGAATAAACGCGAGTTGCTATCTGAGACTTTAATGAATTTGGCAGAGATTTATGACGGAATCAATTGTATTATCCAATTTTCAAAAATTGATACTGATCTAGTTGAGGTTTTCAAGAAACGTATCTGGTTAGTGGAAGAAAAATTGAATATTCAATTTACTGATGATCGCTTAAAGGTTTTACCACTACTAGTCATTCTAATTATTCGGAGAGCGAAAAGAGGTAAACAAATAACTTACAATTTCAAAATTAATGATTTTGAACTTGCGGATACAAAAGAATTTTTAGCTGCAGAACATATTATTTGGGATGTAGATGAAATAAGTAGAAATGAACGAGTGTATCTAACTTTATTATTGCTTACAACTAATTTGTCGCAAGCGAACATCCTTTCAGTTAGAGAAATTGATAATTTAAAAGAGGCTCTATTTGAAGTATTGAACAATTTTGAGAAGGTATCAGGTCTAAGTATTGAACGTAAAGAAATATTATTAGAACGATTACTGATTCATATGAGACCAGCATATTATCGCATTAAATACCATTTAAATTTGCAAACACGATTTTACCAAGAGAACAAGGACGCTGATTTGTTTTCCTTATTTTACCTAGTGAAAGAATCTAGTAAACCTTTGGAAATTTTTTTTGAAGAGTCGATACCAGACCCCGAATTATTCCTAATTTCTTTATTCATAGGTAGTCATATCGTCGAAAGTACAGAGATCATTAGAGACGAAAATAGAAGGCGAGCAGTTATTGTTTGTCCGAATGGTATCTCAATCTCGCTATTGCTAAAGAATACTTTACAAAATTTATTACCGGAAATCGACTTTGTAGATTTGATTTCTGAAAGAAAATTCTATCGAAATAATTACGATGTTGATTTTATTTTTTCAGCTATTCCTTTGGAAACCGAGAAATCTGTTTTTGTTGTAAATAATTTTTTAACGGATCAGGAAAAAAGACAACTAAGAGAGCGTGTATTACGATCAGTGACACTATCTCAAAATACCGTTATAAATCCAGAGAAAATCATGTCATTAATAAAGAAATATGCGGTGATCACTGATGAAGAAAATCTGTATCACGAACTATTGACGCTATTTACTCCAAAGGATTTCGAGAGATTAGAGAAGAAACGTATTCATTTAATCGATACATTAAAAATGGATACTATCCAAATATTTGATGATGAAATAAAGTGGTCAGAACTTCTTGATAAATTGGCAGAGCCTTTAGAAAAGCAAAAAGTTATTAGTAAAAATTTTGTGACCGTTTTAAAACAAGAGATGCCCATTTTACCTCAATACACAGTTTTACGTAATACTATAGGTCTGCCACATACGATGAGTGAAGCTGGAGCACTAGGAGTAGGAATCAGTATGGGAGTCGTTAAGAAAGGAATACTTACTGAAAACGGATCAAAAGTACATTCAGTTGTTCTATTGGCTTCTAATGATAAAGATAAACATGTCGATTTGATCTTTGAATTGATGAATTTAGCAGGTTCGGAACAACTAAAAAAAATAGAAGAAGCAACAACTATCAGTGAAATACTCACTTTGTTAGTAGATTTTAGTGAAGAATATTGGAGGAACTAAGAGATGGGGAAAAATGACAAACTAAGTTTTTATGTGAAAACTCCGTTGATTTTTGTTCAAGAGTCTTTTTCGAGTCATATCGAAATTTTTGAACAGGTCTATGAACAAGCATTAGAACTAGGATGGGTCAGAAGTGATTTTCTTGAACGAATAAAGGAACGAGAAGACATGTTTCCGACTGGGATTCAGTTGGAAAAATTTGGTGCGGCCATTCCACATACAGATGCAGAGTGCATTCTAACCGAATTTGTGGCAGTGATTACTAATAAGAAACCGGTTCAATTTACTAGCATGGAGGACAAAAATAAAAAAGTTATTACGGATGTTGTGTTCATTTTGGGATTAAATCAACCTCATGCGCAGTTAGAAATGCTGCAATCATTAATGAAATTATTGCAAAATGACAATATTTTAGAGGAAGTTTTAGCAGCAAAAGATTCAGAACAACTACTTCATGCAATTAAAAAAAATGAAAAATAAAGGGAGACGATTATTATGAGAAAAATAAAAGTATTGGTAGCTTGTGGCGCAGGAATTGCTACATCGACAGTAGTTATGAAAAGAATTGAAGATCTATTGCAGGATAATAACATTGATGCGGATGTTCAACAAATTAAAATTGCCGAAGCAGTATCTAAACAGGAAGGCGCTGATATGCTTATTTCGACAACAATCTTACCGACCCAATACAAAATACCAGCAATTACAGCTTTGGGATATATCAGTGGCATAGGCGCCGACAAATTAGATAAAGAAATCTTGGAATTAGCACGATCCGTTGATCAATAAAGTTAGTTAAAAATAGTGGCCGCTATTTAAAATAAACATACAAGGAGGATTTATTTGAATGAAAGCTATTAACGATGTTGTACAGTATATCCTGAATTTAGGACCTACTGTCATGCTCCCCATTATGATTCTAATCATAGCACTTATTTTTAGAGTTCCGTTTGGGAAAGCATTAAGATCAGGATTAACAATAGGAATTGGATTTGTAGGTATTAATTTGGTTATCGGTGTGTTATCAGATAATTTGGGGCCCGCTGCGCAAGCTATGGTCGAACGCTTTGGATTTCATTTAACTGTGATTGATACTGGATGGCCATCCGCGGCATCTGCTGCATGGGCTTCGTCGGTTTCTGCAGTTTTAATTCCGATTTGCCTGATTGTAAACGTTATCTTACTCCTGCTGAAAGTTACAAAAACTTTAGATATTGATTTATGGAACTATTGGCATTTTATCGCTGCGGGAGCAACGGGTTATATTGTAACAAATGGTAACTGGTGGTTTGCTATTTTATGTGCTGTATTGTATGAGATTGCTTGCTTGATTATTGCCGACAAAACAGCTCCTTTAGTAGCGAAATTCTATGGGTTGGAGGGAGTGAGCCTGCCAACTGGATCAACAGTCGCATTTGGCTTAGTAGGTATTCCGATTGGTATTGCTATAAGTAAAATTCCTGGTCTAAATAAGTTGCACGCTGATCCAGAATCGATCCAAAAACGTTTTGGTATTTTTGGTGAACCAATGATGATGGGGATTATTATCGGAGCAGCTATTGCTGCACTAGGTGGTTATGATATTGGGGGTATCTTAAAAATGGGTATCAACATGGGGGCAGTAATGTTCTTGATGCCTCGAATGGTAAAAATTCTAATGGAAGGTCTAATCCCAATTTCAGAATCTGTCAGAGATTTTTTACAAGAACGTTATGGGGAAAGAGAAATTTATTTAGGCTTAGACGCTGCGGTTACCACTGGACACCCAGCCAACTTGGCAACCGGTTTGCTTTTAGTTCCAATAACTTTATTTATTGCTGTTATATTGCCAGGCAACAAGGTGTTACCTTTTGGTGATTTAGCAACTATTCCATTTTATGTTTCTTTAATTGTCGCTCATCGGAAAGGGAATATTATTCAATCGGTGTTAACAGGAACCGTTGTAATAGCATTGGCATTATATATGGCAACTAATTTCGCTCCTGTTCACACAGAAATGATGCGAGGTGTGTATGAGTTTCCTAAAGGAGCAACACAAGTATCAACGCTCGATATGGGTGGTAACTTCTTAAACTGGGTAATTTTGAAATTCTCTCAATTGTTTTCTGGAATTCTTTAATTTTTTATAGCCATTACTGAATTAAGGGACTTTAAAAAGAGTCCCTTGATTTTTTGAAAGGAGAAGCTTTGTCATGAAAGCCGCATTGTTAAAAGGGTTGAATCAATTTGAAATAGAAAATATCGAAAAGCCTATTCCTAAGGAACACGAGGTGTTGATAAAAGTCAAAGCTGCAGGAATTTGTGGATCTGATATTCATAAAATGCAGAACGAATGGAAATATGAACTACCCATGGTTTTGGGGCATGAATTTTCTGGGGTCATTGAATCAATAGGAAGTAAAGTAAAAAGGACATTGAAAGGTAATCGAGTGGTTGTAGCGCCTCTGATTCCCTGTCATGAATGTGTTTACTGTGAATCGGGAAAATATCAGTTGTGCGAAGATTATACAATGGTAGGCTCTCACCGATATGGTGGTTTTGAAGAATATGTGACTGTTCCAGAAGAAAATGTGATTAACATAGGGGAAAGCATTTCTTTTGAAGAAGCCGCAATGATTGAGCCATTAGCGGTTGCAGCCCATGGCGTAATGGGCTTAGATCCTAAAATCGGAGATACGATAGCTGTATTTGGACTAGGAACGATAGGAATATTAACAGTTCAGTGGTTGTGTTTAACTGGTGTTAAAAAGATTATTGGTGTAGATATTGACTCAAATAAGATAAACGAGGCTAAAAAGTATGGTGTAACGGATACGATAAATTCTTTGGAAGAATCATTAGAAGATAAAATATTTGAGTTAACTGACAATCTTGGAGTGGATATCGCTATCGAATGTGCGGGCTCCAAAATTACCGAGGAGCAGTGCCTGTTAATTACAAAAAAAGGTGGGAAAATTGGTTATCAAGGAATCGCCTATTCAGATGTTCTATTACGTCAACGAGCTTTTGAAAATATTTTTAGAAGAGAATATACAATAAACGGTTTCTGGAATTCGTATTCAGCACCTTTTCCTGGGAAAGAATGGATACATTCTGCGAAGTTTATCGAACAGGGGAAAATAAACCTGAAGGAATTGATTTCTCATCGCTATGAATTGGGAGAGATTCAAAAAGCATTTGATCTGACAGTGAATCGTGAAGAATCTTATAACAAAGTAATGATTTTTCCGGAAGAGAGAAAAGAGGAAAAGAAATGATGCAGGGTGTTTCAAAACAAGCCCCCGGCTACGATCAAATGGCATTTATCGACCTTGCTGTACCTGAAGCAACAGAGGATAAGGTCTTGATCAAAGTCGCATATACCGGTATCTGCGGGTCA
>Ga0153985_1000296_pt1 | contig 14003 bp, 17 predicted proteins | sample TSGA069MetaG_FD_104715 | JGI IMG/M metagenome (GOLD analysis project Ga0153985, IMG submission 104715) | Attine ant fungus gardens microbial communities from Georgia, USA - TSGA069 MetaG | ecosystem: Host-associated > Fungi > Mycelium > Unclassified | place: USA: Georgia, Alexander Wildlife...
TGAAGCGCAGCTCCTGATCCCCATGGTAATTTCAAAGGTCGGAAAAAAACGGTTCCAAATAAAATGTCATTGGCAGAGTAAGATCCAAGAAATCGGCCTAAAACAAGTCAAATCTTGGATACCATTCACAAAAACGCACACAAACCTTGTACTTGCAAACTCCAAGTGATGCCTTGACGGTCTTTCCTCGAAAAATACTCCGACTCACGCATATTGCCATCTTCATCAACGAAATCCTTAATGTAGTCAGTGTTTATAGGAACTGAGACTTTTGTCTGACAGCTTTTGTCAATCTCCATCTGCTGTAATAGGTTATGGGCCCTGCTGCCTAAACCAATAACAGAAGAGAAGAACTCATTTTTATTTTGAACCACATATCATGTTAAGACTCTAGACCTCACAGTTGAATATGCGTTTTCAACTTGAAGCCTATATCTAACACTTGATATCTTCATGCTCCTCATTAGAGGGTCTGGCTAAGGTTTTCAGTAAAGTTATATTGGAGGAGAGATGTCAACGAGACTTTGAGTAGCACCCTTGGAATTGTCCTAAGACAAGTAAGAGTACCAATTCCTCAGAGTAAGATTTACAGAGGGAATACAGAAAGAGAGAACTTGCCGTTCCCTTCTCTTTCTGGTCTGTATTTATCCTAACTAGGTATTGTGATTATGTTACAATGAGATAACACTAATTGTAACTATGGGTGACTAGTTAAGTGACAGTCCAGTGACAGAAGTGATGAGAGTGACAAGTCGAGTCAGTGTCTAATAATGGGTTAGTCCAATGTTGTCCCATTTAGCACAAGTCCAAAGATAGAGAAAGAAAGATAGTCCAAGATTTCTCTAAAGAGTTTTATCTATTCTGTAAGTCCATTGTTTCTTAGAGTCCTCAGACATTCGATGCATTACTGTATAGTAATGTCCTTATCTAACATTGCCAACATCTCGTTTACTAGCCACTCATTATCAGACCATGGCTGATAATAGTTGTAGTCCCACTCGATGTTCATAACATGTCACATCAAGATGAGCAACCCAGGTTCTGGATCTGATCACTACAACATTCCACTTTTGGACAAAAATGGGTCCAACTATGACAATTGGAAGTTTAGGGTTTTTGCCCTACTCAAGATAAAAGGTCTGATGGAGATTGTGAGAGGGATAGAGAAGTGCCCACCTGAGAAAGCAACAGATCCAAAAGATCAAGTTGCTGTCACTATCACTTTTGACAAGTGGCATGCACAGAATGACCAGACTTTTGTGGAGATCGTCATAACACTGAAGAAGGAACTATCTAGGAAGATTAGACAATTTGAGTTATTATCTAGAAAACTTTTACCAAGGAAAGGGTCAGCATAAAGTTGCACAACTATTTGTAGACATATTCAAAGGATACTTTGTTGATACAATCTCGATGGAAGAACAGCTCACTGACATAAGTGAGAAGGTTCACAAGCTGAAGAATCTTGGATATGAATTCAAGGATACTATAATCACTACGCTCATAATGGTCTCATTACTAGATTCTTATGCATCACTCAGGCAGCATCTATACATGAAGGATAAAGATACTTTAACTATGGACTTCATCATCAAGTAGATCCTATTGGAAGAGAATATACATGGAGATACCTCACATGTTGCATTGATGGGAGAAGGCAAAGAAAAGAAGCCTGTCAAACAATCACAAGATCCTTCTGTTGATAGTGATGCAAAGAAAAAGAATATGAAGTGTCACTACTACAAAAGAAAGGGACATTTCAAATCAGAGTACAAGAAGTTAAAGGCCAATTAGGCAGCTAGGACAGTTCCTGAGAACAGGAGAGTAGAGGGATCAAAAACCCAGACTGCAAAGGTTGCTACAACCTCTAAAGAAGAAGACGTTGTTTACCTCTTCATGGCATGGGGATCAACCTCAGATCTAGCTGGGAGATGGATTATTGACTCAGGAGCAATATCACTAATGATGTCTAGGAAGGAATGGTTCATCAACTATTCCTCTTTCAAGACATCCATTCCAATTGGTTTAGGCAACAACAGCATCATCAAAGCTGTCAGATTAGGATCGGTCAGAATCTTAATAACAGTTGATGGAAAATCAAGATTGTTTGAACTCTGGGATATATACTATGTCCTGGATATGGGAACAAATAATCTGCTGTCAGTCACCTATATAGTTCAGAAGGAATATACTGTCAACTTCAGAGAAAGATTATGTAAGATCTCAAAAGCTAGATCAATAATTGGAATCACCAAAAATAAGAAGGGGCTATGGGTCTTAGATAGGGACTCAGCTATATCTGATCCTCAAGTTGCATATGTTGCGAAGGCATCACTTAATGTATGGTACAAATAGCTTGGACATGCAATGACATGCTCAGTTCAGAGGCTTCGAGATCTTTCAATGGTGACAGGCATAAAAATGACAGATGATGTACTAAACTACAATGATGGAAAATGCGAGGTATGTCTAAAGGAAAAGACAACTCAGAATATGATCCTGAAGAAGTCAGATGTTGAAAATCCCAGAAGATTACACAGGATCTACTCAGATGTCTGTGGGCCTTTTAATGTAGAAGGATATTCTCAGTGTCGGTACTTCGTCACTTTCATAGATGGTTTCTTTTACTATATGAGAGTCAAGCCAATTAAAAGCAAAAATGAGGTACCAAGGGCATTGATGGAATGGATCACATAGTCTAAGGTTGAAACTGGAGAAAGGGCAAATATCCTTAGAACTGATAGTGGTAGCAAATACATGGGATTGGAATTTCAAGGCTAGCTGAAATTGAGAGGCATATACCATGAGGTGACAAATACTAACACATCTCAGGAAAATGGAGTAGTGGAACAGCTTAATAGAACAATCCTAGAGATGAGTAGGACAATGCTTTTTGAATCTAAGTTACTGAAATCTTTTTGGACATTTGCAGTGAACTATACTCAAGAGATCCTGAACAGATTACTCTTATGAGAATTACCTGATGACATGACTCCCTACCAAGTTTTCTATTTAAAGAAACCATCAGTCACTCATCTTTGAATCTTTGGATATCAAGCATATATGTATATACCTAATGACAAATGGGAAAAATTAGATGCCAAGGCAATAGAAGGCTATTTTGTTGGCTTACCTCCAAACAGAAAAGGTTACATTGTCAGTGATAGTTGGAACCCATTGAGGGTGTATGTTTTTTGTGATGTAACATTTGTTGAGACTCCAGAGATTTCCAAATGTATGACGATCCAGATTGATGGACAAGTGCCTGAGTCAGAGGAAGCTCCCATAAACAATATAGAGGCAAAGCCAGAAAGTGAGAGTGAGACTGAGGACTTAGTTGTTAAAGGTGATGATACTGGATAAAAGTCAGAGGCTGGAGATGCCACAGAAATGACTGTGGAAGATACACCCACCTAACTTTGCCGATCAACAAGAATAAAATGCATTCCAGTCCAGGATGATGATCCCTATTTTTCGACCATATCCTATTCACATCTAAAATCATCTAGGGACCCAAATGAGACAGAGAATTCAGCACTCACCATAACTAATCCTACCAGCTATTAGAATGCCATGTCAAGGGCAGATGCCATATACTGGAAGCGAGCTTGTGCTGAGGAACTTGAAGAGTTTGTTAGACAAAATTTCTTTAGCACAGTAGACAAACCAATAGGATAAAAAGTTATGGGATACAAGTGGATGTTCAAGACAAAACTAGATGAAGATAGACAAATAGAGTGATACAAGGCAAGATTAGTCACATAGGCTTCTTGCAGATCCCTGGGGTGGACTTTGATGAGACCTTTGCACCAGTCACACGTTATCAAATATTTTAAACACTTCTTGGCTTGGCAAATCACTATAAGTAGCATATCCATCAGATAGATGTCAAATCAGCATTTCTTAATGGGGAGCTTAAGAATGAAATCTACATGAAAATACTGCCTGGGGCTGATGCAAAGGAAGGACAAGTCTGGCTGTTACATAAGGCTGTCACAAACTTCATTTGGCCATATCTCCATCAATTCTTTAACGATTTTCAGTCTTAAAGGCTACGAGAAGCCTTCAAAAAGACCTTTTGATCAATGCCAGTCATGTTTTGAGGAGATCAATATTGGCTGAGATATTAAGCAGATCAACTGGTAACTACTATGTTACCATTTATTAAATCGCTAATATCTTGGAAACCGCCATGATTGATGCTTTAATTCTAGGCTCAGCAGAAGCCTTCTTCATAATGCTCAGAATGAGCCTAAAATGACCTCAAGGTGATTAATATTATTAGAGATATGAAGGCCTCAATGTTTGCACATAGACTTCATTAATTACCCATAGATAGTCATCTGTCCTTTTCTTAGAACAAAGAATAGCCTCCATATGGTTAAGTTATCACTATTATAAGTACAAAGGCACTACCATATATAGAACAATAGGTAGTAGCATGTGATGATCTGTCCTAGTGTACAGACTATCACAATTATGTATATAAGGACTCATAGTCTGAGGATTAGACCTCAGACTTAATAACATCTCTTGTTATTGTCTAAACTTTGCTTTTTTGAACTATTCAAGTATCAAATCACCAATCACAAATTAGTAAGTGACCTTTTGTGATAAAGACACTCTATGGATTGAAACAGGCATCTAGAAAGTGGTATCTAAAACTAAGAGAACAACTCGAAGGGCTAGGTTTCAAAAGAAGTGATGTAAATCATGGAGTTTTCACCAAGATCATTGATAGGAAGCTCTTTATAATTGCCATCTACATTAATGATTTTCTACTTTTCTTTGGGTGGATTGATGACATCAAAGTCATAAAAGGGGAACTAAGTAAGTGCTTTGAGATGAAAAATCTAGGAAAAACAAAGTAGATATTGCAGATGAAGATTGAGAGGACAGATATGGACAGAGATATGAGGAAACTCACAATTTCTCAAGAGCAGTATATGGAGACAATTTTGGAGCGGCATGGCATGGCAGATTGCAAACCAACAAAGACTCTAATGTGTTATGAGAGCCCCAAAAAGGGAGTAAATTCCTGTATGTTTGAACACTTGATCCACAATATCAAGTTGTATAATGGAGTCAAGATATAAATAGTGTGGGAACTTAGGTAATCTGATCAGGTAACAAGGTCATGTGATCATAGAACATTCCAGAAGGACATATGATTGTGAACTAGTAGTGTATAGTCACTTATAAAATAGTATAAGTAGTTAAGTAATCCAACAAAGAACTCCATCGAGTTCTTCCTGAACATCTACCTAGGGTGATCATTAAGAGCTATTACAGTCCATCGATAACACAATGGCAGCAAATCAACAACTCCCAATGCTAACAGAAGCTGAGGTTGACATTACAGACTATCAGAGGTATATTGGATCTCTGATGTATCTGATGATCTATACATGTCCTGATATAGTGTATTCAGTTGGCTATTGTCATGGTATGTCACTTATCCTAGAAAAACTCATATGCAGGCTGTTAAATGCATTTTTTGCTATCTCCATGGAACTAGCTATTATAAGCTTGAATTCCAAAGCAATGACTCAACTCTCTCATTACTTGAGGCATTTGTTGATTCTGACTGGACCAGAGATTGGGTAGACAGGAAGTCCATCTCTGGTTTTATCATTATGTTAGACCAAGGGACAGTATCTTAGGGATCAAAGAAGCAGACATCAGTCTCTCTGTCTATGGTAGAAGCCGAATTTGTGGTAGCTTTGACAGCTGTCAGGGAAATACTATGGTACAGATTGTTACTCTACTTCCTAGACATGACATTGACAGATCCAATGCACCTTCATATTGACAACTATGGGGCCCTAGAGCTCATCAAGAGTAATCAGATAAATGACTGTACTAAGTACATTGAGACAAAATTTAGGCATATCTATGACTGTGAGGAGGCTGGAGATATTTCTAGGGTACATGTGGCTACAGAGAATAAAATGGTTGACATCATGACAAAATTATTGGGGGCCAAAAAGTTTGTGTTATTCCAAGGAATGATTGGAGTACATTCATGAAGTATTCTCGACGAAGGGGAGTATTGTAAATTAAAGTAGGTTCATTTTCCTTTAGACATTTCCAAGCTCTCATGTTCTTTTCTTTCTTTGATTGATTACCTAATTGACACTTACTAAGCACATAGTCGTGCTACATAGTAGAACTTTGAAACCTTAGTTCAGTGTTTATAGGAACTAAGGTATATTTCAATCTTTCTTATTTGATATAAAGATAACTGATTGTATCTAGACTTTTGTCTGACAGGTACAATGATATACAGTTCAGTGTTTACAGGAACTGAGACTTTTGTCTGACAACTTCTGTCAATCTCCGTCTGCTATAATACATGGGAGTAATAATGCCTGCTAATACATAATTTGACTGAGCACTTCATATGGCCTCTCTTTTCATATTTAATCCAAATTGGATATTTCTTTTTTAAATCATCAATTTATTACATGGAGTGCATAGGCAGACCATGGCAGCACTATATAAAACTACACACCCCCTAGCACATGTTGTAAGTATGTCTCCTAGACCCCAACTGTAGTCAGTAGCCTAAGTAGAGAAATTATACACTAAATGACAGATACCAGTGTCCAAAATATACTCCTGCCAATGTCTCAATTCTCTCCCTAGTCCCCTATATCTTGCAACCAGACCAACCCTCCTTGTACATAACACTTGTAAATGGACACTGAAACAGATACTCTAGTTAGACCCCTTTTCAGGTAGGTACTGGTGACTTCTCAGTGAGCTGAAGCTCTATGAAAAGAGCCTGTATCAGTTCATTTTATCAATGGCACGTTCTCTATTCTTTGTCAAAGCCCAACCTATGTGACTTTCTGCAATGGTAAAGGTGAAGCAAAAGTAGCCCACCTATGTTTTGAGTGTTAGGGCTCTACTATTGGGTTTTTGATTAGGGGATTACAAAACTACCTGGACAGCAGTATTAACTCAGCACAATCCTTTTGGACTACTATTTGTATTTTAGATACCACTCTCTAGGAGACTAAAGCAAGAAAAGCTCTACCAACAAGAGCCTCAACTGGTACAATACATGCAACACATGTCATGATGATCATGAGTCAGACATAAATAAACAAATAAAGCAGATATAAAGATGGAAGGTGAAATCATAATGATATTAGTGGTAAAGGTTTGGTAGAATAGGGGTCCCCCTATGGACTCAAGGGGGGAGATGATGGTAGTTGATTGATTTGACTTTAATGACCCAAATTGGATATATGGGAGGGGTATAAATATGTAAAAATAATGCCAAATCAAATCATAATCATAATCTCCTACCCCTTTCTTTTGCTCTCTTATATCTCTCTACTCTCTCTATACCTTGACTATAAGGAAGCTAAACTCCAAGCCAGAATTAAGCCAACTACTCTTTGTTCAGCAATTGACAAAGAGAACTCAATAGAGTTCCTGTTAGATTTTGTATACTATTTATACATGAAGAGTAACCCTAACCCTTCCTTTTGTCCTGCGCTTTCCTATGAGTTACTTTCCTCTCATGCATCCATCGATAAGAAAATAAAGAAAAAGAAAATATAAAAGAAAAACAATAATCCAAAAATAAAAGAAAAGAAAAAGAAAAGAAATATAAATATTGACTTAGCCATTTTGCTAAGTCATAACACCATCCCCCTCTTAAGTTTCCTTATCCTAAGGAATTTTTCCTACAACTCGTAATATGGGTCAACTATGTTGCCCATCTTGTCGTTATCTTCTTTTGTCCACTCTTTGATTCCTGATTTTTCTTCCTCTATTTCTTCTTCTTTCTCGATTATTTCCATCTTTCTCTCCCCTAATTGTTTTCCTTTCTATCGTCTCCAGTTTTTCTCTAATCTTCTCCAATATTCTTGGTTGTACTATTTGTCTGATCATCCAAACAATTTTCTTGCCATAAACCTTTCTGGCAATTCTCCTCTTCTGAATATCCTTTCTTTGTGTTTTTGTCTTGCCACATCTTTTATATCTCAGCAATATTCTTTCTCAAATTCTTTGATTGCTTTTTGTGCATTCTCCAAATTCTCCCTTCTTTCCCATGTATCTGACTCCACCATAAATCCTTTCCAGTATACCAAATACTTATCCTTCCCTCTTACTCATTGTTTGTTCAGGATTCTTTCTACCTCCCATTTTTCCTCTCCTTTGATTATCAGTGGAGCTGGTTGCTTCTTTTTCTGTTCTTCTACCTACCCTATATATTTATGTATCCTACTAATGTTAACTACCAGATATATTTTTACTGTGCTTGGTAGTTCTAATTTAACTGCATTTGATGATATGATTTTCTTTATCTTGTAAGGCCCAATAAACCTTTCCATTAGCTTTTCTGTCCTCCTTCTGACCATCTGGTATTTCAGGTTCTTAGTACTCAATATCACTAAGTCTTTTACTTTATAGTCATCAACTTTGTCTCACTTCCTATCTGCATACTTCTTTATTTCTTCTTGTGCTTTTCCTAGTGCCGCTTTAGCTTCCTCCTGTATCTCCTTCATCTTCTCAATAAATTTCTCTGCTCTCTCATACTTCCTCTTCTTTCTTCCCTCAAACCCCATCCTAGGATCTTGCCCATAGTTTGCCTTAAAAGACGATGTTCAAGTACTTGAGTATATTTTATTGTTGTATGCAAACTCTGCTGTTCCCAACCATTCTGGCCACTGCTCTTGCCTATAATCAATGAACATTCTTAAGTACTGTTTCAACTTCTAATTTACCTTGTCTGTCTGTCTGTCTGTTTGTGGGTGGAATGCCATCAATAATTTACTCTTGATTCCTAATATCTTGTTCAATTCTTTCATTAATCCTGCTGCAAATTGGGACCTTCTATCTAAGATGATACTTTCAGGTAGCCTATGCAACTTCCACATATTATCTTTAAACAACCATGCTAATCCTTCTGCTGACGTTTTCTCCATAGTAGATATGAAATGTACCATTTTAGTTAACCTATTGACCACTACCAAGATTGAGTCATATTTCTGAGCTAAAGGTAGCTTTATGATAAAGTCTGCCAATATGTGTATCCAAGGTTTTTTCAGAATAGAATTGGGCATTAGTTTGCCTGCTGGTTGCTCTGTGCAATTTTTATTTTGCTGGTAAGCATCACATCCCTCTACATACCGCTTCACTTCTTTTGTAACTCCTGGCCACCAAAAGTTTCTAGTGACCAATTCCACTGTTTTCCACTGTCCCCCATGTCCTCCTACTGGCATATCATAATGTAGCCTAATTATTTCTGCCCTAAGCTTATTATCTTTTGGTACATAGACTTTTCCCTCTTTGTACATGATGCCCTCAACCTCTCTCCATTCTTCATCTCTTAACATCTTTATCCCTTCCTTTTTCATTTCTTTTACTGCTTTCATTACTTTGTTATCTTTCACTTTTGACTTTCTTACTTCCTCTAGTAGATCTATCCTATCTACTATTATTTCTACTGCTTCCGTCCTTCTTACTTCTAGCTACTCTGGTTTCACCAATGTCTCATTCTCATTGTCTTTTTCCATTCCAATTTCCTAGTCTAGTCTCTTGCTCAGACTGTCTGCCTTCCCCATCTTACTTCCCAGAACATGTTTTAACATAAAATTAAATCTAGATAGGTACAGTGCCCATCTTACTTGTCTTTGATTTAGTTTCTATGCTTTTATAAAATATTCGAGATTTTTGTGGTCCGTCCAAATCTCAAATTTAGCTATGGTTCCTTCTAGGAAGTGTCTCTATGTCTCTAGGCATTTGACTACTACCAACATTTTTTTGTTGTGAATTTCATAGTTCCTTTCTATATCACTTAAGGATTTCGAAATAAGGGTGACTGGCCTCTACAAATTGTCACAAACTTCATTTGGTCATATCTCCACCAATTCTTTGACAATTCCCACTGTCTTAAAACCAGCTTAAAGCCCTTAAGAAGACCTTTCGATTGATACCAGTCACATCTCGAGGCGATCAATAATGGCCGAGATATTAAGCAGATCAACTAGTAACCACCATGTTACTGTTTATTAAATTGCTAATATCTTGGAAACCGCCACGATCGATGCTTTGGTTCTAGGCTCAGCAGAAGCCTTTTTCATAATGCTCAGAATAAGCCTAGAACAACCTCAAGGCAATTAATATTAGTAGAGATATGAAGGCCTCAATGTTTGCACATAGACTTTATTAATTACCCATAGATAGTCATCTGTCCTTTTCTTAGAACAAAGAATAGTCTCCATATGGTTAGGTTATCACTATTTCTAACACAAAGGCACTACCATATATAGAACAATAGGTAGTAGCATGTGATAATCTGTCCTAGTGCACAGACCATCACAATCATGTATATAAGGACTCATAGTCTGAGGATTAGATCTCAGACTTAACAACATCTTTGCTGCTTGTCTAAACTTTGCTTTTTGGATATCAAATCAACCAATCACAAATCAGTAAGTGGCCATTTGTGATACAAATTATCTGAGCACTTCATTGACAGTACTTCTCCAGTTGCGTAGTTTGAAGCATTTGCTTCTACCCTAAATTCTTTGTCCAAGTCTGGTACCACTAACACTAGTTTTGTTGTAAAGACTCCTTTTAACTTGTCAAATGCCTTTTGTTGACTTTCCCCCCATACCCACTTTACATCCTTTCTAGTGAGCATATTCATTGGCCTAGCTACTTAAGCAAAATGTTAAGACTCTAGACCTCACAGTTGAATATGCGTTTCAACTTGAAGCCTATATCTAACACTTGATATCTTCATGCTCCTTTTTAAAGGATCCGGTTAAGGTTTTCAGTGAAGTTATATCAGAGAAGAGATGTTAATCGAGACTTTGAGTAGCATCCTTGAGATTATCCTAAGAGTACTGATTCCTCAGAGTAAGATTTTACAGAGGGAATACAGAAAGAGAGAACTTGCCATTCCCTTCTCTTTCTGGTCTGTATTTATCCTAACTAGGTATTGTAACTACATTACAATGTGGTAACACTAGTTGTAACTATAGGTAATTAGTTAAGTGACAGTCCAGTGACAGAAGTAAGTAAGGGTGACAAGTCGAGTCAGTATCTAATAATAGGTTAGTCCGGTGTTGTCCCATTTAGCGCAGGTCCAAGAATAGAAGAAAAGATAGTCCAAGATTTCTCTGAAGAGTCCTGTCTATTCTGTGAGTCCATTGTCTCTTAGAGTCCTCAGACATTATTAGTGCATAATAATGTCCTCATCTAGCATTGCCATTATTTCATCTAGTAACCACTCATTATCAGACCATGGCTGATAATAGTTATAGTTCCACTCGATGTTCATAACACTTGGTGTTAAATGAAGACGTCTCAGATAGGGTGAACTACAAAGGGTTTTTCACTGGAGAGAATGGAGGGTTTACCAAGGTTTCAACAAGAGGAACAGAAGCTAGACTTTGAAGTAAAGATAGTGGTTGAAAAGATATTGACCTAGAAATCCAGTCAATCAACAGATTGTAGCGGATGAGCCAAGAGTAACCTAGTACCAAAGAACAACAAGAATCAAGCAGAATAACATAGAAGTCAAGAGTCATGCATTCACCGGAGGGGAATTTTACAGGCAATGATACTACCTCAGAAATAATATTATTTGAGGTTCTGTCAAACAGGCATAGTTCCACAGGAGAAGTAGGAGTAGTAGGCAAAGAATGTCCATGAGCAAAAGCAGAGTCTAAAAAACAGTATGTAGATCCAGAGTCTACCAGTGTTCGGATGGGTATAGACTAGAGGTGGTCCAACGTGCACACCAGAGAAGAGACAAGAGGTATACAAAGAGAATTAGAATTAGAAAGAGCAGATGTGTTGAGACGCATTGGACTCATAGTTGCACAAATGAGTTCAATGCAACTCCCAGTTTGTGCTGAGTCTTGGGAGCTACACACTAGTTTTCTGAGAGGTTCTCAGAGAGCAGAGTCTTTTGTTCCTCCAGAGTAGTTAGTCATGCCCTTATCAGTTGTTTCCTAGGATGCCCTTCTACCTTATGGTCCTTCGATCTGTAATAAAAACAGAGGTTATTGTTAATATGGCGTTTGCATTCATTACCATTCAATTTACTGTCTCTGCCTAGTTTATCGGAGAGATCAACACATGAAGTAGACAGAGATAGCAATTTAGTGATAGAAGATGATGATCTAGGGGGTTTCAGGGAATCCCAAGAGGGCACTGTCTGTGGCGGATTTGTGGATGATTGGGGGCGAGACAAAGCAGAGCTTTGTGAGAAGGTGGAGTACTGAGCCATTTTCCCTTGTTTTCAGTGGTGGCTGTCTGCTGCTTCCTTCTTCACGTTACAGAGATGATCTCATTCATGGTTCCATTCCCAGTAACAATTGTCAAAAGTGATTGCCAGTTGGTACATGGAATAGAAGAAAGTGGGTTTTTCCTGTTCCCAATTTGCTATTAGGTCCTGTAGGCAATTTGGCAATCCCTGATAAAAACAATGGCATAGGACTGCATCACCCCAGTTCAACTGTGCTATGTACTGTATGAATTCCACATTGTAGGTGGCAATCTTATCTCCTGGCTTCATACAGAGATTATCGATGAGATTGGCAACATCCCCTACTAGGTCTGAAAGTCCAAAATGGACCCAGAGTTTGTTCACAAAAAAATACCAAGTAGAAAGCCACGGTTGTGCATAGCTAAGGTCTTCCTGTTGTAGTATAACTTTGAACCAATCTTGAGCTACACTGGAGAGGTAGGTCATTGTGAAATTGATTTTTTCTTCATTGGTAGAAAATTGTGAAGAGTTAGCATAGAAATAGAGTTGGCACTGAAATAGGAAATGATTAAGCTTGTGAGGGTCAGAACCGTCAAAGGTGTCTAGAATGTGGGCCTTCGATTGGGGAGGCTTTGGTGCTGATCCTCTATTTAGGTTTTTCGATAATTGTTAAAGAGCCTTTGCTAACTGATTGTCAACGGAATTATGGTCAGCAATAGGAGGTGAAGTTTGAAACACAGGAGTAGGAACAGGAATAGAAGTGTTGACCCAGTCTGGATCGTCGTTGACATGAGAAATAGTAGCGGGATCTACACTGTGGAATTCTGAAGGTTCTACTAGAGATGAGAATAAATGGGGGCACACTGGAGTGCAAGATGTCCCTGATTGGAGGTGCCTCGACCTCCTTGAAAGGCCAGAAGTGAACTGACTAATAGTTCGGTCAGCAAGAGGAATAGAATTACTCCTGGAAGAGGGAGCTACAGATTGGCAAGACATCAGAACTAAAACACGACAGGAACTGGTGTGAGTCTATAAATTCTGTCAAGGACAGAAATTACAGTGGGAACAAAGGAGCAGAGTAGTATATAAAGGTACTCTCCAGAACAGAATAATGTACTATGCCAAAGGGAAATAGTACTTAGCAATAGTATAAAACTCCAAAGGAAAACTCCAGTGGAAGGTAGAAGACATCGGAGTAGAGTACGACTTTGATGAACGACCTTGGCTTTAACTTATGTGTTGTACCCTAGTCTCTGGTCGTGAAGTGGTTGCATATTTTGGAATGAAGAGAAGTCGTTGAAGAAGGGGTCCTAAAGAAGTGAACTAGGAATCCAGATTGGACAAGGAGAGAGTTAGAACCAGATAACGTTAATTTACAGACTGAGCAAATACACTGTAACTACTCAGTACTTATAGGAAATCCAGAATAGGAGGAGAGTAGTCTACTATGCTATCCTACTAATTATAATTTTTTTAGGAGAGTTATTAGGATAATTAAATTACATAATTGTCAGATTTTTGGAATATAACATCCACTAAGTCAGCTTCTCTTGTCTAGACATTGCCTCTCAGTTCTCTGAATTGTTATGAGAGCCCCAGAGAGGAAAGAGTTTCCTATGCATTCAAACATCTGATCTCTAACATCAAGTCATACAATGAGGTCAAGATATAAATAGCATGGGAATTCAGGTAATCATGTCATGTGACAAGGTCATGTGGTCATAGAATGTTCTGGAAGGACATGTGATCATGTAACAGTAAA
>Ga0153985_1000297_pt1 | contig 13981 bp, 17 predicted proteins | sample TSGA069MetaG_FD_104715 | JGI IMG/M metagenome (GOLD analysis project Ga0153985, IMG submission 104715) | Attine ant fungus gardens microbial communities from Georgia, USA - TSGA069 MetaG | ecosystem: Host-associated > Fungi > Mycelium > Unclassified | place: USA: Georgia, Alexander Wildlife...
ATAAACAGTCCCTCTGTGATGCTCACACTCACTTTTACTCTTCTTACTTATAATTGAGCATCACAGTGTTGAGCTGTCAATTAACTGAGAGTTTGAGTCAGTGAAGTCTGCAAGGACTTACAATATTCTCCAATTGGAGCATGACTGGTGGTCATGCATGTGAAACAAGTGCATAATGAGTTTGTGAAGCCTATGAATGGGAGCCATGAGCCACCTTTAGCATATGTAGGTTTGATAACCTGTTCCTCTTTGTCTTCGAAGTTTAGGAAGTATTGTCCTTTCTTTGTGTTAGATGTAAAAGTATTTTGCCATTCTTTAATGATGTCATCACACTCCTTTTTTTTGCTCATCAGATACAAGTGTTTGCTGGAGAGAATAAAATTGTTGTCAGCTGCTTTAACCTGGTCATTGACAAGCTTGTATCAAAGCCATTTAGCTTTGCTAGGACAATACCAAAAGGAAATGGTGTTTCTCTGATCCCTAGCAAAGAAGGACATTATCTTGGATACTAGAAGTATTACAGAGGTTTGAAAGGGGCTGACATGAGACTCAAGGATCTTGCTGGCAGCAGAGATAGAGTTGATAAGAACTATAATGTTATGGGTGTCATTGTTTTCCATGGCAGGGATTAGGCTTATGCAGTGAAAGGGGCAAAATAGAAGTTAATATGAGGGCGACCAAGGCAGAGTGCTCCAGGAGATTCCTCAGTTAAATTATACTATGAAATATGTTATAACCTACCTCCAGAAGATTCCTCAGAGAATTAGATAAGGCTTCTGGAGGGAATAATCTACAATATATATACTACAGTGTCCTTGCATTCTGGTTTCTCCATTCTTTGGTAACCAGGGTCTGCACAATGAAATCATGTTGGAAGGCAATAGGGGATGCTCCAGAATCATGTGTGAGGGGTCCCCTTACATTTACCTCCCTTCCAAGGTTGCTGCATCTCAAAGCAATAGTTCCAGGATTGAAAATGGTGTAAAAGTCTGTCCAGCAGATGTGTCTTGGGGCGGCTGGGTGCTTCTGGTAGTACTCTGCGACGAGGTCTGGTGCCTTGACATCGGAGGCTACCTCCCAAGAGTTGTGTTCTCTGCTGAAACCCTTCTACTTGACCAGGAACTGGAACCTCCTCTGGTGCCAGCAACTATCTAATATCTCTTCCACCTCCCACTCCTCTTCTCCGTTGATGACAATGGGTGGCAGCAGGGCTTGTAGCTTTCTCCCTGGGATTGGATCTTCTAGAGCAGTAGACAACTTTACGATGTTGAACACTGGGTGCAACTGCCTCATTCTGTGGGGTAACTTGAGACAGTAGGCTAACAGTCCTACTTGGCGTTCTATTTCAAAGGGTCCTAGTCTGCAATATGACAACTTCAGAGACAGATATGTTGTTTTGATGTCTGACATGTCTAAGTATACCCAGTCTTCTGGTTTGAACACAGGGACCAGAGTCCTCTTTTGATTGTAGTACCACATCATGTCTTCCTGTGCCTTGTGGATTGCTGACTTGGCCTCTTCAGTGGCAGATTTCATCCTCTCCATGAATTCATTGACCGTCTCTAGGCCAGAAGGGTTCTGTCTCAGCTCAAAGCCCATATGGGGAATCTATCTGGTATCCAGTAGGAACGGAGGTTACTGCATCATGGAGTGGACATGGTTGTTGTGCTGGAACTCTGCGATAGGTAAGAGGTCGTACCAGTCATCCTGTTATTCATTGATGAATAGACAGAGGAATTAATCAAGCTCCTGGTTGACGCGTTCCGTTTGTCTGTCTGTCTGGGGGTGGAGGAGAATAGTCATATACCTAGTAGCCTATACAGTTCCTTAGTGAATGAAGCCACAAATTGGGGTCCACAGTCAGAGACAACACGTTTCAGGAGGCTATGGAATTTCCAGACATAATAGAGGAAGAGTCTGGCTGCTCCTTCCGCTGTGACCGTTGTGTGCGTTGGAACAAAGTGTACTCTTTTGGAGATAGAGTCCACAACAATCATGACAGCGTCATGTCTGGAGGACTCTGGGAGTTCGACTACGAAATCGACACTGAGTGCATCCCACCGTGCGTCTGGAACGGAGAGCAGTTGAAGTTCGCCAACTGGAGAGTGTTACCAGGGTTTCGTCCAGAGGCAGAGATCACAGGTGCTTACATACTGGCCAATATACCTAGACATCTGAGGCCACCAGTAGTTCCAGGACACCAGTTCTAGTGTCTTTCAGTGTCCAGGGTGACCTGCGATGTGAGTGTCATGGCAGAGGGCTACGATCTGTCTACGTAGGTCTGGACTTTGAGGTACATATATCTTCCCTCGGAACTGGAGTAGGCCATCTATGTTTGACCACTCCAAGGAGTGCACTGTCCCATTGGCAGAGCGTCGGAGCTCTCGTGCTGCCTTGGCTATAGGTTCCTCTTGGTCTCCGTTCCTGTTTCCCTTGCGTATATCGAACAAAATCTTCTGTTCTACACCTGTCAGTTCTACCCCTTCTAGGGCATGCACTGCAAGGAACTCCAGTTGAAGGAGGATGATGTTCTCATTGTCAGAGGCTCCTTTTCTGTGATCAGCTCTCCTCGACAATGCATCTGGTTTGCCCATAGTACATCCAGGACAGTGGTGAAGCAGAAAGTCGAATCTAGCCAGATACAAGGACTAATGCACTTGACAATGGTTAAGTTTCTTGGCCATCATGAAATACTCAAGGTTCTTGTGGTTGGTCCAGATTTCTACCAGATGGGTCACTCCTTCCAAAAAGTACCTCCACTCCTCTAATGCATGGATAATAGCTAGCATTTCCTTGTTATGGATTTTGTAATTCCATTCCATAGAGGACAAGGATTTACTATAGAATGCTATGGGGTGCTATTTCCCATCCTTTGTCGACAGCTGGAACAAGACTGCTCCTATAGCGAAGTCTGAGCTGTCTGCTTCAATCCAGAAGGGGTCTAATTCCTGAGGAGACACTAATACCAGAGCAGTAGTCACTGCTGTTTCAAGGTCTTCAAAGGCCACCTGTTCCTTTCTACTCTACGTCCAGACTTGTTTGAAGCATGTTAAGTCAAAGAGGATCGAGCTTTGGCAGAGAAGTCCCAAATGAACCTTCAGTAGAAGTTCACAAAGCCTAAAAAGGCCTGAATGTCCGTCTTGTTCTCCAGAGTGGGCCACTCTTGGACTCCTGCAACCTTGACCAGATCTATGGAGACTTTGTTCTCCAAGATGACCAAACCCAAGCACTCAATCTGCTTCTTACAGAACTCATACTTCTCCAGGTGGAGAAAGAGTTTGTTCTCCTGTAAGACCTGTAACACCCGTCGGACAGCTTGTGCATGCTCTTCTTCTGTCTTGGTAAAGATCAGGATGTTGTCCAGATAGATCTCCACAATGTCTTCCGCTATGAGATTTCAGAAGATGTTGTTCATCATAGTTTGGAAGGTGGCTGGGCTGTTAGTCATTTCAAAGAACATCACCAGGGGTTTGAATAGGCCTCAATTGGTTTGGAAGGCCGCCTTCCACTCATTTCTGGGCTTAATACGGATGTCTAGCTTAGTGAAGTATCTAGCTTCACAGAGTTGGGACATGAGTTCAGAGATTAGTAGGAGGGGGTATTTGTTCTTGACCATCACAGAATTGAGTGCCCGATAGTCTTGAACCAGCCAGAGCGAACTATCCTTCTTCTTGATGAAGAATACTAGAGCTACCATGGGAGATTTAAAGGGATGGATTCGTCCGGTGTGCAGATTTTCCTCTAAGAAGAAGTCCAACTCCTTTTGTTCCACCAGAGATAGAGGGTAGACTTTCAATGACTTAGGCTCCAAACCCAGAATGAGTTTGATCGCATAGTCCTACTGCCTATGCTCTGGGAGGATGTCAAAGTCTTCCTTGGCAAATACAGATTTGAACCCTCTGACGCAGTCGGGCAGAGTGAAAGGTGTTCTCTGTGCCTCCAAGGTGCAATGGGCTCCCTTTGCGAGTTTCTAGGAGGTCGTGGAGGTAGCGCATATGTCTTCTGTAGTGGACTCTGAGAGGATTCTTGTTACAAAGAGTCTGTCCTCTTGCTCGTATTCAACCTCGCAAGTCTGGACGGGAGCCTCATCCTCCTCCGAGTCTTCTGCGTACTCTGGAGGGGGTCTAGATCAGCAGACGTTGAGGGCTCTAGTCTTTATTCTCTTCCGTGATGCGTGTTTCTTCTATATTACATGGCATCCTTCACATCGAGGAGGACATCGGTTCATCTGTACTTCTCCAGTTTGCCAATTGACCTTTGGGTTATGGTTCTTGAGCCAGGTGTAACCAAGGATCATACTTTGTCTTCTGAGGCTGGAGACCATGAGAAGTGTCCTTTTGGAGTGGGTTTTGTAATAGAGAACTACATCTACCACTTCAGAGATCTGACCGGCCTCATTGGAGGAGCCGTCCACATTGTACACTGGTATGGGACGAGAGATGCTCCAGGTACTAATACCTTTTGTACAGACAAAGTCTTGATCTATGAAGTTGCCTGTAGCTCCAGAGTCTAAAAGTGCCTTGACAGAATGCACCTTGCTGGTGTCTGTGGTGCTGATTTCTATTGGAAGGATGATCGACATTCTATGAGCGTAGAGGATGTTGGCGGAAAGTTGTTTGGGTAACCTTCTTTCCCATTTTGGCCTTCGGGGTTGGGCTACCCTGTCCAGAGTGGAGGGGGAGAGGGAGGGTACATCTATAAGCTCACAAATATCTGTATTGACCTCTTCTACATCTAATACAGTAAATCTATTAACTAGTGGTAACCAGAACACACTTTTCACTAGCTGCTCTAAGCAAAATCCTCCTCCGGGGTTGAGCAAACTTTCTCTTCCTCTACTACATCCTTCAGGGCCATTAAGTCTTCAATCAATTCCTTCCTCTGCTCTGCAGTTAATTTCCAGACATCCAAGCAGTAGGGGCAGTCCTTCACAATATGGTTGGCCTCTCCACACTGATAGTACCCATGCAGAGGTAAAGAGCGCGTTTTCTGGACTACGTCTACGTTCATAGGTACTCCTCTGGATGGTGTAGGTGGAGGGAGTCTTGGTGGAACAGGGGGCGGAGTACCAAGAAAGAGATTAGTTTAGAAAGGGCGGAGTATGCAGGAATCGCAGTTATTGACTGGAGCGTAGATTGGAATGCTTTGTTTGCCAATCGCACCTGGTCGATCCTCTGGGCTGCTGCATACCAGACCTCTGGATCGGTGTCTGCAGATCGTCTGAAGGACATAGTAGCAATTTGACTTTGGACATTCAATTTGAGTCTATGGTAGAATTTTACCACTAGGGTTCAGGGGTTCATGTATCTGGCGTCTGAGGTCAGGATTAGGAAACTGTCTAAGTAATTGTCCACTGTCCAGTTTCCTTGATAGTATGAAGACCCCTCCAAAGTGTTGATAGCGTCTGCTTCCATGTTGACTGGGAGGAATTGACTCCAGAATTGTTGCTCAAAGTCAGTCCAGGATTGAATAGAGAAGATGCCAGTGTCCACTTCCTGACAAAAGAGGTTCTTGGACCACTTGATAGCCCATCCACCCTTGAAGAAGGTGAGGGTCCAGAAGATTTTCTCCTTGTCACAGCTGAACTGCTCCAGAGCTAGGCACAAATACAGCATGCAGGAGTTGAGAAAAGCCCAACCAGAACTTTGTTCACTGGAGAAGTCTGGGGGAGAGAAGAGTTTTGGCCTTGCTTACTGTTTAGACAGAGCGTCCAAGACCAGGGGAGAGGGGCTGACAGGAGAAGAAGGTGCGGGTACCAGAGGCAGAGCAATGGTCAGAGCAGAAGCAGGGCTGGTCATGAGTTGGATGAGTTGCTGTAGTTGGGCCGTCAGGCCCATGAGGGTAGTGTTGATGGCGTGTTCTGAGACATTTTGTCGCTCAGTGAGCTCTTGGAGATGATGCTGTAGGTAGCCCAGGGCATCAGCTACGCCTGGGGGGGTGTCCAGAGACAGCGACATCTCTTCTTGGAGCAGAGTGATCAGAGGGTTGGAGTCTGCTAGCAGAGGGCGACTGGAGGATGGCTGTCCACTGAGAATTTCTGAGGCTCTGGTAATGAGATCTAATTTTGCTGTGAGGGTAACTGAGGCAGAGTGCTCTAGGAGATTCCTCAGTTAAATTATACTATGAAATATGTTATAACCTACCTCCAGGAGATTCCTTAGAGAATTAGATAAGGCTTCTGGAGAGAATAATCTACAATATATATACTACAGTGTCCTTGCATTCTGATTTCTCCATTCTTTGGTAACCAGGGTCTGCACAATGAAATCGTGTTAGGAGGTAACGGAAGGTGCTCTGGAGTCATGTGTAAGGGGTCCCCTTACAGTTAACTGTGACAAGCAAGTAGAAATGGGCAGTGGCAGTTCCCAATTGCATGCTAAAGAGTTCGTGGAGAGAAAGAGAAAGTGGAGGTATCAGAAAGAAATTAAAAAGTAGAAGCATAGCTTATCTGTAATATAAAAATAGATGAAATGATGGTGGGTTCAATCTAGATCCTCCTCACATGGTGTCCCTAAGGTGTCCACCTTTACATACTGTTACAAGCTCACTATCAAAGTAGTCAGTAAACTACTCATGAGCCTTACCACACTCATTCAAGCCCTCATCTGCACCTCCACACCAAACCTTATAAGTGTGATACAATCTGAGTCAATGATTAGCCAGGATTTTCAGGCCTGCTACTCTGTAGAAGGTTGTCCAAGCAACTGCTACATCTTGTCTCTTGAAAGAATAGGATATATGATAGGAAACTTTTACTAACTCAACCTCTCACCAAGATTATCTCTTACATACTCAAGAGAATCACATTTACAATCTCAAGAGCTTCTGAGATGAAGACAAGGGCCAAGGAGGCTCCTCCTATCAATCTCCACTCTGAGAAATATATTAGAATATTACAAATGTTGAAGACTCAATTAAAAAGAAACAGAAAAGGAAATCCTTCATTCTACTACTCTTTCTCATATCTCCCTTCCATAACACTACTATGCAGCTATGACAGACATCACCTTCCTGTCCTCCATATCTTCTGGACATGACCATGTGATCCTGCTCCACCTCCATGCTCCACTCCTGCCCATTGTTTCCTGATCTCTGAACTGGCTTTCTTCTACTCCAAATATGGTCTAGAAACACATAACAGTATGTGTGAGTGTCAGTAATATGATTGTCATCTGGCAGCATGTCTGCTTCTTGACTGAGTCCAGCAGTGATGGGATCACTAGTTACTGATAGACTTTTGATCTGTTGTCTTGGTGTCATATTAGTCTAAGTCTGCTCTAGATTGAAATTATCTCATATTCCAAAGATATCTCTGAGCCTCTGATTTCTAGAGCTTCAATATTGATAGTCTGTATCTGAGAAACCTGATGCTAACTCATTAGTCTTGCCTTCCAAGGTATATGCTATTCTAGCATATGGCAGCTTAGCAACTACCTAACAGAAGTACCCAATTTTGGGTCTAGATTATGTTTGGGGCTTGTAGGAGGTCTTTAGAGTGGGTTCTAATAGTAAAATCCAGGGGTATAATGTGTATCCCATGCTATATTTTCACAGAAAATTCTTTAGTAGTATCATATTCTGGAAATATGACAATTATATAATTTATTTCTCCTAATAATTCTCCTAAAAGTAATAATAGTAGGATAGCACAGTAGACTACTCTCCTCCTATTCTGGACTTTCTATAAGTACTGTGTAGTTACAGTGTAATTTCTCAGTCTGTAAATTAACGTCAACTAGTCCTAATTGTACCTTATCCTCTCTGACTCCTCCACTTGCCCACTTAGGACCTCTGTCTTGACAACTTCCCTCACTCCAAAATATGTGACCAACCTTATGACCAGAGACTGGGGTGCAATACATAAGTTGAAGCCAAGGTCATTCAACAAGTCATTCTCTGCTCCGATGTCCTTGTCTGTCTGCTGGAGCCTTCTTTCTGGTTTTGCAATTACTATTAAATATTATCTATTCTCTGAAGTAGTTTAGTACATCATTCTGGAGTATAACTCTATTATTACTCCACTCCTCCACACTCCATCCATCTGTCCTTGACAAGTGGCATAACAGTGAATAGCCATAAGTTCAGCTTCAACAGTGGTAATATTCATAGTTTGGATTTTGAGTTGGTTGGTGATAGAATAGTCTTCCCAGATATGGGCAACAGCTGTAGCTACATTAGATTTCTTGACACTGCCATCAGTAATAATAGTAGAGTTGTAGGGGGAGACTGTAAGGGGACAATATCTAGGGCATCGCTTAGTAAGTTCTGAGGGCCTGAATCTATTAGTGGCTTGTTGACAGTTCATGTATCACATTCCTATCATTCCTGGCTTCCCCTGTCTGTATTATGTAGTGCAATGCCTTCTGTTCTATATTTAGGACAATATACAATTATAGGTCAGTGCCTGGTGCCTGTGTGCCTGACCATCTGTTATAGTATATATATCAGCAAGTGTATGTAGATATACCCTACTTGAATCTCACACTAGCTTCTGGGACTATCCACTAGCTTAAGGATAATTGCCTCTGAGTAGTTCCCTAACAGAGACCTATGATATGTGGAATGTATGGTTAAGTTTTTGAATGTGTTTGTGGAGGTCTTTGTCATTACTAGAAAGAGAAGAATAGAAAGATATTCTACTAGAGAAATGATCAACTAATCTTGAACTAGGAGAAAAAATACTATGTAGTAAATGAAAATCTTGAGTAATTTCAGAAAGTCATTCATTGATGTCCTTGATAGGGCTTTTTAGTTTTTCATTTTGTTTAATTGTGAGATTGGAAGTTGAGAACTTGTGAGAAGAATATCCTTTAGTATGCTGAGAGTCAAATATTGAGTTGATAGCATAAGAGGAGGGGATCAAGGCATAGTAGAGGTAATGGCATCTATTAAGTTTGCAAAGATGTAGAACAATAGGTATAAGACCTGCAATAGCTTCTATACTATCAAGAATGGAATTGCGGAGGACAGAGGTACAGAGTAATAGATAAAAGTACACTCTGGAATGGAGTAATGTACTATGTCAGAGAGGAATATTACTTAGCAATAGTATAAACCCCAAAAGAAGACTCCAGCAGCAAGTGAAAGACGTCGGAGCAGAGTACAACTTAATGAACAACCTTGGCTTCAACTTATGTGTTGCGCCCCGGTCTCTGGTTGTAAGGTGGTCGTATATTTCGGAGTGGAGGGAAGTCGTCAAAGAAGAGGTCCTTAGGGAGGTGAACTAGGGATTTGGAGTGGACAAGGAAACGTTAGGACTAGATGACATTAATTTACAGACTAAGGAAATACACTATAACTACTCAGTACTTATAGGAAGTCCAGAATAGAAGAAGAGTAGTCTACTATGCTATCCTACTATTATTAATTTTAGGAGAATAATTAGGAGAAATAAATTACATAATTATCATATTTCCAGAATATGACAGTACCCCCCCTTTAAGGCTGAGCCCTCGAAGCTTCCATGCATAAGCAATTTAAATATCACCTGATTCTGGCTTTAAAAATCTTTTCTGTGGACTTTCAACCTGAAATTCTACCACCATGTCCTTCAACTCTAATTCAGTCACTACCCTTTCTGACTTCAATGATGAGCGCTACAAGGCATAATTGGCCAGAAGATGCACTGAGGCAGAAACTCTGCTTTGCCAGTAGAAAGAAAAGGAATGCCTTGAGCATTAAGCCTGCAAAGAGGCGAAAATAGCAGAGTAGAAAAGATTGGAAGAAGAGACGCAGAGAAAACAAGAAGAGGAAGAGGCACAGTGGAAAGAAGAGGATCACCAGAGGGATCTGGCTTACCATTTAGAGGTGGACCATGTCGCCGCCATGGAACAACAACGGCACAAAAATTGGGTGAAAACTTTCTTGCTGCCTTCATCGATCTTCTGTCTCTGACTAAGAGGCAACGTGTCTGTTACTTGTCCAAGGAAACTCTGGAGGCCTGTCAACAATGCGAGGAGCTGGCAAGAGAAATAGGAATGTCAGTTGTTGGTAGAGGAAGTCTGTGTGAGAGGTGCATGGACTTTAGAATCCTGTGCATTCCTCAAACTTTGCTGTGAGCTTTCACTCAATCTTCTTTTGTTCATTTGCTGAATTTTATAGCCATACGACTTCATATGCTCCCTGTGCTAAAGCTAAGGCTACCTGTAAGCCTTTTGATGCTGACAAGGCATGCACAAAGGCTAGGGTGGAGGCAATCCAGAGATCAAAAGCAAGAAAGACTAAACAACAAACAGATGCAAAGTGGAAAGCGAAGGTTTCGAGGAAGTTAGAGGAATTGAGTAAGCTCTGAGAGTTGAGAAAGGATGTCCAGAGGACCATGGTAGCATTGGAGAAGCTGGCTGGAATAGAGAGTTAGGATTCTGAGGAAGAACAGTTTTCCTGGCCAGAGTCTAAGGGAGAGAAGACAGAGGTGCAGGAAAGAAAAGAAAAGGGAAAACAGAGGGAGGAGAGGATAAACAGAATGGAGAAGGAAGAAATTGAAGGGCAAGAAGAGGATAATGGAATAGAGGGTGTGGAAAAAGGAAGTAGTAGTTTCTCTCTGGTTGTGTATTCTGTCGGTAGCGGAAATTTGTAGTTTTCTTGTTTGATTATGTTGAATATCATTTTCTTTTTCTGTGAGTAGAAAATGGTTGTGAGTGATGACAATTGAAGAAGCAAGAATACAAGTATTTGACTACCGCAAGGGAAACTGCAGAGGAATACAAGTGCATGAATTTTGCAACAGAGACTGCTTCTAAAATACAAGTATCAGATTACAACAGAAACTGTGGAGCAGAATACAAGTAAGCAATCAGCGTAAAGGAAACTGCACTCTGAAATATGTATAAGGACTCATTATTATTATTATTATTATTATTATTTATTTATTTATTTTTGAAACAGAGTGAATATGGAGAAACAGAGTCGAGGGAGTGGAATAGAGGTATTTCAGGGTCGTAATGGTCCTGATTTAGTGGAATACTTGAAATGAAAATTGTTTACTAATTCTTTGGCATGTTCCAGCTCCGTCGCTGGTAACCATTCGGAGTCATTGTCTGTATCTTCATATCCCAGCCATATAACCTTATAGAGCAGTTTGCATACCCTCCAACGGTCAATTTTGGAGTCAACTATTTTAGAGACTTCGTATTCTAGTTCTCCATCAATGATTACAGGTGCTGGCAGAGGTTCGGAGCACTGCTGGAAGATGTTGGGTATAGCTAGTTCGAGCATAGAGACATAGAACACAGGATGAACAGCCCTCATGATGTTCAGAAGGCAAAGTGTAAAGGATTGTGGACTGGGCTGAGCAATTATTTCATATGGTCCAAGGTACTTTTCAGAGAGTTTCTTCGATGGGCGAGTTGTCCAGAAATACTGTAATCTGACAAATACTGATTGTCTAACCTGGAAGTCCAGTGATTGTTGCCGACAAGAGTTAGCAAAGGGTTGATATTGTCTTTGGGCTTTGGCGATTTCCTCTTTGAGCATGTTTTGTAGTTCGTCAAGATTAAGTACGAAGTTACAGGCACAAGAGGAAGCTATATCTCGTTCTGGGTACATACTGAGATTGCAATAATATCCTTTGTTGGCAAAGAATGGGGAGACACCAGTAGTAGCACTAGGAGCATTATTGTAAGCAAATTCAGCCAGGGGTAACAGTTCCAACCAATTGTCCTGTTGGTAGTTGTAATATACGTGGAGATACTGTTCTAACATCTGGTTGGTCTGTTCTACTTGACCGCTTGTCTCTGGATGGTATCCACTGGTAAAGTGGAGTCTCATATCTAGGGCAGTACCTAGGGAGCAGAAGAAGTGAGAGACAAACTCAGAGCTATGATCAGATGTAACATTAGACGAAACTCCATGTTTTGAAAAGACATGAATGATGAAAAGTCGTGCTAATTCTGCTGAAGTGATATGAACATGAGTGGGAATGAATATAGTTTGTTTCAACAGGCAATCCACTATAACTAGGATGGTGTCAAAACCAGAGGAGGAAGGGAGCTTCTCGATGAAGTCCATAGAAATTGAATTTCATAGGTGTTCTGGAATAGGGAGTTGTTAGAGGGATCCATATGGTCTGTAACACTGCATTTTGGATCTCATACAGGTAATGCAAGACTTACAGAACTTTTGTACGTCATCACAGATGTTTGGTCAGGTATAGTGTCTCCATATGAGTTCCAGTGTTTTATTTTGTTCCAGATGTCCTGCTAGGACATGGTCGTGATAATACTGGAGAACTTGGAGGTGTAAGTTGGCATTATCCGGAACATACATTCTGTTGTCAAGTCTGAGAAACCTTGCACTGTCTTTCGACCAATGTCCTTCCAGATGGAGTAAATGGTCAGAGATGGAAGAGTCAAAGGAGAGTGTTGCTAGAATATCAGAGTAGAGTTGGTTTTGATCCAATATTGTGGCTGTGCAAAGTATCAGAGTGGTAAGAATGGTTGCTCAGAGAGATGCTGCAATTTGTTCATGAGTAAAAACTGAATGGAAGTTATAAGGGTTTACTGAAGCATAGCCATTATCTCCCCCTTTTGGGTAGACATCCCATCATCTTGTGAGTGCATCTGGTTTGGTGCCAAGACATCTGGGATGGAAGTGAATTATGAGGTTGAATTAAGAGAGGTACTTTGACCATCTTGCTTGTTGGTATGTTAGAATCTTGGTTGTTGAGAAATACTCCAAGTTTTTGTGATCCATTACAACATCAATTGGTGAAGCGGACCCCTCTAAATAGTGTCGCCAAATTTTGAATGCTTCGAATATTGCAAGTAATTCTTTGTCATGAATGTCGTAGTTGAGCTTCAGAGCAGAGAATGTCTGGGAGTGGAAGGCTATGGGGTGGATCTTATTGTCTTTAGTCATAATAAAAAGAATAGCAGCAAGAGCATAGTCTAAGGCATCGATTTCCACAACAAGTTGTGCATCTGGAACCCAATGCGTAAGGATAGGAGTGGAGATGAAGGCTTGTTTTAGGGTATTAAATGCCATCCTACAGTCATCGTCAAAATTCCAAGAAGTGTTTTTTCTAGTAAGACGAGTGAGCGGGATGACTATGTCTGAATAATTGAAAATGAAACATCTGTAGAAGTTGGCGAAATCTAAGAAGGACTGGATCTCCTTTACTTTCTTTGGTTCTGGCCACTCCTGAATAGTTTTCACTTTAACGTCAGACATAGTCAAGCCAGATGGTGATGGATCATAGCCTAGATATTCTATGGAATCTGAATGAAATTCACATTTTTCTGCCTTTGTGTACAATCCTACTTTTCGGAGTTGTTTTAAGACCTCTTTAACGTGGCTCTGGTATTGTGTAATATTGTCAGAGTAGATCAGGATGTTGTCCAAGTAGACTACTACGCACATATCCAGGAGGTCAGAGAATATGTCGTTCATAAAGTGTTGGAAGGCAGCTGGAGTGTTAGTTAGTCTGAACGGTATTACTGACCATTCAAAGGCTCTATAGCGAGTCTAGAAGGTGGTTTTCTATTCATCTCCTTCGGCAATGTGGACCAAATGGTACACATGTTGGAGGTCAATCTTGGTGTAGATATGAGCCTTTCGGGGGAAATCTAAGAGGTCGGAGATGAGGAGAAGTGGATATCGGTTCTTTTTTGTGATTCTGTCACAAACTTCATTTGGCCATATCTCCACCAATTCTTCGACTATTCTCACAGTCTCAATGGCTACGGAAAGCCCTTGAAAAGACCTTTTGATCAATACCAGTCACGCCTCAAAGTGATCAGTATTGGCTGAGATATTAGGCAGATCAACTGGTAACCACCATGGTACCGTTTATTAAATCGCCAATATCTCGGAAACCGCCACGATCTAAGCTTCGGTTCTAGGCTCATCAGAAGCCCCTCTTATACTGCTCAGAATGAGCCTAGAATGACCTCAAGGCAATCAGTATCCATGGAGATATGAAGGCCTCAATGTTTGCACATGGACTTCATTAATTACCCATAGATAGTCATCTGTCCTTTTCTTA
>Ga0153985_1000299_pt1 | contig 13904 bp, 14 predicted proteins | sample TSGA069MetaG_FD_104715 | JGI IMG/M metagenome (GOLD analysis project Ga0153985, IMG submission 104715) | Attine ant fungus gardens microbial communities from Georgia, USA - TSGA069 MetaG | ecosystem: Host-associated > Fungi > Mycelium > Unclassified | place: USA: Georgia, Alexander Wildlife...
AGAACCATTGGTTGGTAAGTGGGATTTTTCTGTAGTCTGGAAATAAGGTCTGAACCTTTGTACTAAAATTAACAGGTTGTGTTGTAAAGTTTTTAAATAGACATAATCTTTTCTTTATTTTCAATTTCATTCCACGGAGAAAAGTAGTAGAGTGATATTTCTCTTCTACTTTCTTTATATGGGGCAGAGTTATAATTTAAGTGCAACACAAAGAAATCATTGTAAAATTTCTTCATATTTTTGTATATTAAAAAAAAGACAAAAAAACTTGACCTGAAAATGAAGAGATAGGTCAAAGTCGGATGACCAACAAAATCAAAATGAGGATATTACTGGCAAAAAGAGTATACCTTAAATTCAAGCAGGTACTTCAATTCAGATCATTATGCCAATAAAAATGATAAATACTTAGTAACATAGACTTATTTTTACAGAAAAGTTTAAAACCTGGATTGTAAATTTTGTACGTAATTTTTTCTATACAAAGATGAAATCTTGTTAAATATTATTAATTTTACTTGATTTTAAGTATAATAAAGTAAAAGATTATGGGAGGGAGTAATTATGATTAAAGAGATTCGAAAGTTGTTAGAAGAAAGCGGTTCTTTTCTCTTGGCCACAATTGATCGAAATGGATTCCCGAATACGATAGTCGTTTCTAAATCGATAGCCAGAATTGATTTTTATAGGTTGAAATTCTATGTAGATGGCGATGAAAAAACAGTTAAAAATATCCAGCAAAATGCCAAAGGAAATATTTGTTGTTATAGTGAGAAATTATATGAAAGTTTACTATTGAAAGGAATGTTCTTTGTTCCAGTCTGTAATTGATTTCAAGAATATCGAAGAACAAATAAATAATTATCAGAAATTATTAAAGCATAAAAATCCAATTATTCTATCTTTTGAGGTATATACTGCAAAAATTTACTAAAATGGAATGACAGTATTTAAAGAGTGCGAAACATTAGGAATACGAAAAGAATTGGAAAGCTAACACTTTTTACAGCATGAAAAAAACAGGAGGTGAAATTATGATGCCAGACAAATTTATAAATATTTTAGTAGATGTATTAATTGTAAAGGATTTAAAACTCCCACCATAAGCGGATCCTATGAATACACAAATGTTGCAAGCAGAAGAAAACTTATGGGAGACGTACAACTTGCAAAAATATTGTGGAAACGATAAAAGGAGCGTGGGGGATGAACAGATTCCTTACAAGGGACTAACAATCGGTGAAGGCTGAATGAGTGGACACAGGAACCTCAGTTTCAGCATTGCAGTCGTTAGTCCTTTTTATGTTGATGTTAGAATAAATGAAGAAAATTTTAGATTTAAGTACTTGTATCGTTGAACGCTGCTTGTGCTAGTTTCTCTTTAAAAATCGAAATATCTTTTTGATAAATGTATCGACTGAACTGCTGGCTTAAGCATTCACTCACATTGCGATAGGCCAATGTTGGAGTATTTGGAACCGTATAGTAGTAATACCCATTTTCCTGATAAATAGGTGTATTTAAAGAAGTAAAGTGATTCCCTTCAATGGCATTTCCAGCATCTGCGGCAATATCAATAAAAAAAGTACCTGGTTTGACTTGCCTTTGATCCTCTAAAGTCAATATTGGGTGTCCGTCATTACCGACTTCAATCCCATTAATAATAAAATTAAATGTGGAGAGTTGTGTGTGAAATTCTGGAAGAGTTCGTCGATAGAACATACGGACAGTTGATGTGAATTTTGAAATGGCGTGAAATGCACCTTGAGCGACATTGCCTGAACCTAATATAGCTACATTCACTTGATCATTAGGAAACAAACCAAAAGATAAACAAGCATGTAAGACACCTGCATATCCTGCATAGAAGCTATTTTGATAAACAAAATTGGTAGGAATCCAATCTGCACGTAGTTGTTGATGGTGATAGAAAATCGTTGGAAGGTGATTGTCTAAATCTACTACAATCAAATCTTTCGGATAGGCTTGTTGCTCCATGAAGGATTTTCCTGATCCCAACGGATGGCTCCAACCAATGATCATTTGACCTGGACAAATTCTTTCATAATCGGACGGTTGTATCAGTTTCAAAGAAAAAATACCATCGGATTCTTGAAAAATAATGTCACGTGAACAAATATGGCATCCTACGGCTTCGTAAGCACTATCAGGGATATCGAGCATAGAACCAAACCCTGTCTCTACAAGTAACTCATTTTCAAAATCTTGAATATGTTGTGGCAGTAAAGGGACACGACGTTCGCCAGGAAAATTTGAACGAATAAAACCTAACTTCATAAAAATTCCTCCTCATCTTTTGTGGTAAGGATCAATTGTGATAGCAGTGATGATTTTCCAAGTGAAAATAACTTGCTTCATCACAAAAATTGGTTGCCATTTTCAACTGCTCTGTTAGAAGATAGTCATAACTCAATAATTTTTTTGAGTGGATTCATTTTTATCAACATCTCTCTGTTGATAAAGTTAGGAGCGTTAACCGAGTATGGCTACTAATTAAATGGATACAGATGAAAACGTTATCCTTGTATTTATCGTAACATAGAATGGAAGGAAGAAAAAGAGTTAGCTTATAAATATAGTGAATAGTGATCAATCTGTTGTCCTTTCTCCTGTTTTTCTATGAATTAGGAGCGACGAGTTTTAGAAGCGCATCGATCTTGTATTACGAAGGTTATCAATTGAAAGAAAGGCTACAATTATTTATAATAGTGGTCTTTGTATAATAGCCTAGACAAAAAATTATGGGAAAGCGAGAATCTAGATTATGCCAAGACGTTCATTTGATAAAGCGCTTTAAAAGCGCCACTGTAAAACTGGTAATTGAAGAAAGATTTTCTGTAAAAGGGAGTGCACTTTTTGATGCCCATTATGAACTAAAGAAACTTGAACAAGAAAATCGCTACCTAAGGGAGGAACCAGAGTTATTAAAAAAGTTCCAGGTCTTCTTGAAACCAAACAAGAAGTCCAATTTCAGTTCTTAAAAGAAAACTTTCTAAAAGAAAAAAAGAATGAACTCTTGAAAGAAGAAAGCTCTGCTATTTTACAGAAACATCATAGAAGGTATGGAGCGATTCGAATAACAAAAGTATTAAATAAAAAAGGAATTTTCGTTAATCGGAAACGTGTAGAAAAGATTCTCCATCAACTCGGTCTTTATGCCAAAGGCAGTAAATGTAAATACAAGTATTACAATCGAAAAGCGGCCTCTCTTTCACGACCCAATCTCATTAACCAAACATTTAAGGCAACAGAAAAAAATAAAAATTGGTTAGGAGACATCACGTAAATGTGGGTTCCTTGTTGCACAACAAGCCAGGATACCCTATTTGCTTCATCTTCTGTATATACGGTCAAATGTTTCATTCTTTTCTTTGTAATGATTCACGTTCCTTTAACGATGCTAATCTTATCTATGGATCCAGGTAAAAATTTATCAGGATACTTTGTATGCTGTTGCATGACATACGACCGTTTTTTGTTCCCTACCTTTTTTGATTTTCCAAGTAAAACATTTATACCATAAATATGGTATAAATGAATTTGTCTATTAAGAGTATACATATATTTTATTTTTAACACTTTTATTCAATATTACTTCAAATATTAAAAATAGGATTTAATTTAAATTATCAGATAAAAATATGGGAAATCAAGGTCAGAAACTTAAGATAAAATTTCAAAAAATTTTTAAGCAGTGACGTTTTTTAAAGCGCACTTAACTAGACCCGTCCAAAATCAAATTTTTTTCGGGGTGATTTCAAGGATTGCATCAATAACGAAGTGTTATTTATCTATCACGCTCCTTGGTGGCGTATAGAGTTGATGGTTGTGTAGTAGCGTATCCACCAGACGCGTAAATTTTCTTGCTGTTAAGACGAGGGCTCGTTTTTATTGATGTTTCGGCGTTTCTTTATATTTTTTCAACTAAAATTCTTGAAATTCAGGTAAATATCGTTTGACTGAGTTGGCAGCTTCAACTAAGTAATAACGAAAATACCGATTCCCTTGTTTAGTTAAAGGGGTATATTCCGATTGATAATTACCAGATTGCTTGACTTTCCAGTTTAGACCCGCATATTTTGCTAGTTTGGTTTGATCGTCAAATCTTTCGATTTGACCGATTTCGGCAATCATGCCAGCGGCATAAACTTTTCCAACACCAGGGATACTGGTTAAACATTGATATTCTGGAAGGATAACGACCAGTTGTTCAAGCGCTTTATCCAAGTCTTTTATACTTGACTCTAGCGCGTATTTCGCGAACTAAAACACTTAAAACAACATCAATAGATTCTTGGGCAATGGCACGTTTAATGGCTTTCGCTAGGCTTTTTGAATTTTTAAACCAACCTTTACCTTTTTCTTGAAGCAAGGTAGAAAAATCTTCCAAAGGCAATTCAGCCAGTTCGTCTAAGCTATAATTAGGGGTACCGGCAGGAATTCGACATTTTTGTACGGTAGAAAATAACGAGCTTTAAAAATGCTTATTTACCGGTATTTTTAAAGCTCGTTTTTATAAAGAGATTGGATATTAGTTGTTTGTTCATTGCTGAACATGTAATCACCATAGAACTGGATATGTGCCCAGCGTATTGGAGAAATATGAGCAATTAACTCTTCGGGACACATTTCTTTTTCTTGTAATCTTTTTATTGCGTCCTGCATATGGAGACTATTCCACACGACGATAATATTTAAGACTAAATCAGACAGCTTTGCAATTTGGCTTTGGCCTTCGTAAGAAGGGGCGTACATTTTATCATTCTTTCCTATGTTTACTTTTCTAGATAATGAATTGATTGCTTCAGTCTTGTTTAAGCCTTTTTGCACACGTCGCCGAGTTAATTCGTCGATGTAATAATTGGCAAGAAAAATGGTTTTTTCTATTTTCCCCATTTCTTGAGCCGCCTTAGCTAAACTATTTTTATGTGCGTAAGATCCTAACTTAGAAAGAATCGTTGATGCTTCTAATTTTCTTTCTTGTATAGAATGCGCTACACGTAAAATGTTCTGGTAATTTTCTTTGATTAATGAGACATTAATTGGTTTTTTAATGATAGATTTCAAGCTCTCTGGTACATTACCAAGATGATAGAGACTCATACTTGAAATATTTTTGATTCTAGGTGCAAAGTCAAGCCCCAATAAGTGAGTAAAGGCAAAAACCTGATCTGTATATCCATGCGTGTCCGTATAGTGCTCTGTTATATTCAGATCAGTTGTATTTTTAATAATGCCATCACGGTCATGTGAATTGATTATTTTTGTTGAATAGGTTTGATATTGATCTGCTGAATGTCTATAAATTGTAATATCTTTTTCATAGACAAATTTACCATCATAATTAGCGTACAAACTAGATACAGGAACCTTTTTGCGTAGTCCATCAGATCCAGAAGTGGTCCCGTCTCCCCAATAGGTAGCGATAGGAAGTTGGTGATGAAAATTAATCAACAATGCATTAGCTTTCTCTATATTTTCGTCTTGTAAATACCATTGCGCCATCCTTGCAAGCTGCTCATAACTTACTTCTGAAGTAGGATTGGCCATTCGTTGTAATCCTAGATTTGTTCCTAGTGATAATATAGCCAAGTATAAGGTTTTCACGTCTTCTTTAGGATAGCTTTTCCCAGTGGAAGCATGTGAAAACTCTGAAGAAAAGTTTGTCCAAAAATCGGCTTGTACCAGCATGTCTGTACTAAGTATTTTAGGAAGCATCGATCCAACTAAATCACTTAATGCTTCTGCTTCTTCTGGAACAATGGTTCCAAGTGGACGAATATGGATGTGCTCATTTTTAATATAAGCAATTTCAGAATTGGGCAATTCTTCTGCCAATCTTTTTAAACTGTTATCCAATATTTTTTTTCGCTCGGCTATATAGCGATTAAAATCAAGTGGAACAGCTAGCCTATGATGGTATTGTTCTTTTTCTTTCCACTGATTTTTGCTAAATAGATAAGAGTCAAAACTTTTATAACGCTCACTACCTGTAACCGCAACGTTACCAGATCTAATTTGACGATTCAATGTGTCTAGGAGAGCTAACTCATAATACTTTCGTATGACTTGCCCATCCAAACTAAAGACTTGTTTTTTCCAGCGTTCCGATAAAAAATTTGTAGGAATTGACTGTGGTAATAGGCGTTTCTTGAATTCTAAAAATTTTTGAAACATTTGAATTCCCTCGAATAAAGATATGGAAGAATCAACGGATTGAAATTCAAAGTTTTTCAAAAGTAATTTAGAATAAGACCGGATATACGCATATTTATTTTCCAAAAAGTCAAGATAATCAATATCTGTACTTGCTTTTAATAATTTAGCTTCTTCAATATCTGAAACAAATGATTGCCAATCCCATTGCTATTGAATCAATTCAAATGGATTCAGCTTTTTTTCTTTTGCATGAATTAATAGCTCTCCAATCCCTACGAAACGTCTTACATTTGTTTTAAATGCCTTTTTCTTTGAATGTTTAATATTTAAAGACATAAGGGATAAATGGATCTGAACAGCGTCATCAGTTAGTTGTTTTCGTTTATGATTTACAAAACAAATTAGAATAGCTGCTCGTTTAAAAGCATTTAGGTCTCTCAGAGAAGAAGCCTCATATGTCTGTGCTAAAGAGACATATTCTCTTTGTTTTAAAGGGGCGATAGGTAACTCTTCGGGCACAAATGAGAATTGCTTCAAAAAATGTAGCTTTTTATCAACTGTCTGAAAAGATATGGAATTAGCTCTTTTTGTAGCTGTTTTCAGCCAACCTAAATTTGTTAAACCTATGGTTTCATGTGTATACAATAAACTTTGAAGTTGATCAATCTGATCATTGGTAAATAAACTTACTAATTTTTGTTGTGCTTGTTGATCTGCTTGATCTCTTGCCATCCAAATGATAGATTCCAAAACAGAAAGCGCAGGAATGATAACTTTTTTCTCTCTTAATTGTCTCAAAAGCAGATATAACATATCAGTAATTGAGCGATTTTCTTCTGCATAAGTGGCTACTGTTTCAAGTAGTTCAGTTTCCAAGTGGCTTGAATATTTAGTAAAACAAAACCGTATTTTTAGTCCTTGACGTTTTTCTCTGATAGAGGTCGGACGTTGATTAAACCTTAAAAATTCAACAGGATCTGCTTAAAATTGCTCACTAATGTATTCTACTATGTCTAGAGGAATCATCAATAGATTTTTTGGAACGAAACCTGGTTAACGCAATAAACAAAGCTGAACAGCGTACTCCAATTGAGTTGCTTTGGTTCGACGCTCAAAAATAATGGTTTTGTCTAATGGGCTCAATGTATAATACGTTTCGCTTTTTTCATAACGTAGTATCCCTCAAACTTCTATAGAGAACAGACTTACTTACACCAGTCATTTCTCTAATTTCTTTCAGTGAGTAATCATTATCTTTAGCATGATAGAGTTTTAAAGCCTGATTTATCTTATCTTTCGGTGTTGCGGGTCGGCCTCCAATACGACCACGAGCTTTTGCAGAAGAAAGCCCAGCTCGTGTTCTTTCAACAATAATATCACGCTCTAATTCTGCAATACTTGCCATCACACGGAAAAAGAAACGTCCAGTAGGAGTTGATGTGTCAATATTATCTTGAAGAGATACAAACTGAATATTACAAGATTCAAAGTATTCAGTTAGCTCAATTAAGTGTTTTGTTGATCGAGAGATCCGATCCAACTTAAACACCACAATGGTGTCACCTGAACTAGCAGCTTTTAATAGTGCTGCTAACTCTTTCCGTTCGGTGAACTTACCAGATCCCGTTTCTGTATAGATTACTTGAGCACCTGCTCGATTTAAAGTATCAATCTGAGAGTCTAAATTCTGCTCAAGAGTCGATACCCGTGCATATCCAAAAATTTTCCCCATAAAAAACCTCCCTAAACTTATTTTACCTAAAGTATATAGGGAAATAGAATTAGGGACAAGATTAGGGAACGTAAAATTAGTCTTTTTTTGTAAAAATATTATTTTCCAGAGTCTTCCCAGAAATGTTCGTTAATGGGAAGCTTAATTAGTATTACAAAATTATGACAAATTGAAACTTACCGTACAAAATTGTCGAATTCTCGGAAAATGCTCTTTCATCAGAAAGTATAGAGCTAAAATCTATTTAAAGCTTACTTCTGAATGTATAAAAGTCATCAATCAATAGAGTTTTTCCCACAAACTTGTGAACAGACTCTTAGCTACACAATAGTAGTTGTTTTTTTAGAGACTTGCAGACTTGCGCGAATAAAACAGAAATCATTACAATATGGATAGGGTTCTTAACATTTAAATTTTCCGTTTTTACAAAAAATAAGATAATAAATAGATTTTCTAAAATTCTTAATAACGATGGTTATTCTTTTAATTTGTTTTCTTCCAAATTTGTCTAATAAATTAAAAATAATTATTCGTTTTTTCATATTTTAACAAAATATAAAAAAAATGAATAATTATCTTTTGTTATAGAGCTTGTGATTCACCACTAAAAATGGTAAATTATGAATCGGCCTTATTTTACAGTGTTAAATTGGTGAAGTCAATGAGCAAATTGATTTTTTTGTAATGGGGAAGAATTCGCAGACCAACACTGAAGAAGCAGGGAACTATTTTAAGAAAGTAGGGATAAGATGGACCTTATTATTCAACACGCCAAAAAATACAAAGGCTCGGTAGTTATTGCCTTGTTGGCGGTGATCGTAATGGTTGTCTCAGCACTTTGGCAACCAAAATTGTTACAACAAGTGTTGGAAGCGATTATGAATGACGATAGCGAAAAAATGAAAAACTTAGGGATTCAATTAATTGCCATTGCAGGGTTAGGACTTGTTGCAGGGGTTATTAATACAATTTTTTCTGCCAAAGTTGCCCAAGGTGTCAGTGCTGACATTCGTGAAGCGACTTTCCGCAAAATCCAAACCTTTTCATTTGGCAATATCGAAAAATTTTCAGCAGGTAACTTAGTTGTTCGTTTAACAAATGACGTTACTCAAATTCAAAATGTCATTATGATTGCGTTGCAGACACTTTTTAGAATTCCTTTTTTATTTATCGGGAGTTTTATTTTAGCGATGCTAACCTTGCCGCAACTATGGTGGGTGATTGTTGCACTTGTCATCGCAGTTATTTTGATTTCTATGCTGTCCTTTTCACAAATGGGCAAGCATTTTATGATTATTCAAAACTTGATTGATAAGATTAATGGTATCGCAAAAGAAAATTTGTTAGGCATTCGTGTCGTCAAATCATTTGTTCAAGAAAAAAATCAATTGTCACGTTTTACAAAAGTGAGTGAAGAATTAACCACCCATAACTTAATCGTAGGTAGCTTATTTGCTGTGATGATTCCAGCGTTTATGTTGGTGGCGAACTTAGCCGTTGTGGGCTCGATTTTCTTTGTGAGTAACTTAGTCAAAGACGATCCAACTTTAATCGGTGGTGTCGCTTCCTTTATGAACTATTTAATGCAAATCATGATGGCGATTATTATCGGTGGAATGATGATGATGATGACTTCTCGTGCTGCTGTTTCCATTAAGCGGATTAAAGAAGTGATGGAAACAGAACCAGATGTTACCTACAAAAAAGTCCCAGAACAAGAGTTAATTGGTAGTATTGATTTTGATCACGTATCTTTCCGTTATCCTGGGGATGAAGAAGACACCTTGAAAGACATCTCTTTTTCTATTCAGCCAGGTGAAATGATTGGGATTGTGGGTGCAACTGGAGCTGGTAAATCTACATTGGCACAATTAATTCCACGTTTGTTTGATCCGACAGAAGGAAAGATTGAAGTTGGTGGTGTCGATTTACGAGAAGTGAACGAACACAGTTTACGAAAAACAGTTTCCTTTGTGTTGCAAAAAGCAATTCTGTTCTCTGGGACGATTGCGCAAAATCTACGCCATGGTAAATGTGACGCTTCTGAAGCGGACATGGAACGGGCTTCAGGCATCGCCCAAGCCAAGGAATTTATTGAAAAATTGGCAGAAGGTTATGATGCACTCGTCGAAGAACGGAGTAATAACTTTTCTGGTGGACAAAAACAACGGTTATCAATTACAAGAGGTGTGATTGGTGAGCCTAAAATTTTGATTTTAGATGATAGTACCAGCGCGTTGGATGCTCGTTCGGAGCGGTTAGTCCGAGAAGCTTTGGATAAAGAGTTAAAAGAGACTACCACGATCGTCATTGCACAAAAAATTTCTTCTGTTGTCCATGCAGATCGTATTTTAGTATTGGATAATGGACGTTTAGTCGGGGAAGGCACGCATGAAGAATTAGCAGCTACGAACCCAGTGTATCAAGAAATTTACGAAACTCAAAAAGGAAAGGAGGAAGCTTAATGACTGATTTAATGAAAGCTAGTAAATTTTTCTATCATTATTTAAAACGTTACAAAGTTTCTTTCCTCTTTATTTTCTTAGCAATTTTCGCAGCGACTTATTTACAAGTCAAAGCACCGCAATTTGTTGGGGAAGCTATTCAGGAATTAGCGAAATATGCGGTTAATGTGATGCAAGGAAAAGACGATAAAAGTGCGTTCGTTTCTGTCATTTGGAAACTACTCATTTTTTATGTCTTAACTAGTGCCGCTAGTTTCATTTACAGTATTCTCTTTACACAAGTCGTGGGGAAATCGACGAACCGCATGCGGATTGGTTTGTTTAACAAATTAGAAAAATTGACGATTCGTTTCTTTGATTCTCATCAAGATGGTGAAATTTTAAGTCGTTTTACTAGTGACTTAGACAACATCCAAAACAGTTTAAACCAAGCGTTGCTACAAGTATTAACCAATATTGCCTTATTGGTTGGTGTCTTAATCATGATGTTTCGTCAAAATGTGGAACTGGCATGGGCCACAATTGCTTCTACGCCGATTGCGATTTTAATTGCGGTCTTTGTGATTAGCAAGGCGCGCAAATATGTCGATTTACAGCAAGATGAAGTGGGTAAATTAAATGGCTATATGGATGAAAAAATTAGTGGGCAACGTGTGATTATCACCAATGGCTTACAAGAAGAAACCATTGACGGCTTTTTAGAGCAAAATGAAAAAGTCCGTGCAGCTACGTATAAAGGTCAAGTGTATTCAGGATTACTTTTCCCAATGATGCAAGGAATGTCACTAGTCAATACGGCGATTGTTATTTTCTTTGGTGGTTGGTTAGCAATCAATGGCTCTGTTGATCGTGCCGCTGCGTTAGGTTTAGTCGTTATGTTTGTCCAATATTCCCAACAATATTATCAACCATTGATGCAAATTTCTTCAGGTTATAGCATGATTCAATTAGCTGTTACAGGTGCTCGTCGTTTAAATGAGATGTTTGATGAACCAGATGAAATTCGTCCCGAAAATGGCGAAAAATTAGAAGAGATTAACAAAGCTGTGGCTTTAAATCATGTTGTTTTTGGCTATAATCCAGAAACGCCTGTGTTGAAAGATGTTTCTATTCATGTGGATAAAGGTGAAATGGTCGCTTTAGTCGGACCGACAGGCTCAGGAAAAACAACGATTATGAATTTAATGAATCGCTTTTATGATGTGAATGAAGGCGCCGTGACTTTTGATGGTGTGGACATTCGTGAAATGGATTTAGATAGCTTGCGTTCACATGTAGGAATTGTTTTGCAAGAGTCCGTTCTATTTTCAGGAACAATTCGTGAGAATATTGCTTTTGGTAAGCCAGAGGCAACGGATGAAGAAATTGTTCAAGCAGCGAAACAAGCGAATATCCATGAATTTATTGTAAATCTTGAGCAAGGCTACGATACTGAGATTACGGAAGAGAATAACCTTTTCAGTACGGGGCAAAAGCAATTAGTAAGTATTGCACGAACTATTATTACCAATCCAGCATTATTAATTTTGGATGAAGCAACAAGTAATGTCGATACAGTAACAGAAGCCAAAATCCAAAAAGCGATGGACGAAGCAATTAAAGGGCGCACCAGTTTTGTGATTGCCCATCGTTTGAAAACGATTCTAAATGCGGATCGGATTATTGTTTTACGAGACGGTGAAGTCATTGAAGAAGGCAACCACCATGAACTAGTTGAACAAGATGGATTCTATGCGGAACTTTATAAAAATCAATTTGTTTTTGAATAAGTTGAAAATATAATAGAATATTTATGAAATTAATTGATTCAGAATGTCTAAGTGTATATAATATATTTCTTTTTACTTGTGTTGCTAAATAGTTATTATGGTTAAATAAATTCATAATGCTAGAAAGTTAAAGGCGCTTAAAACTATAATTGGATAGGTTACACTGAATTGGACAGAAAAAATAAGTGGTGGCATCACACCAGGGTGGAAAGTCTCAGAAGCAATTATTGAAGAATATGAGTTAACACCATTGACATTTGATAAATGGTGCTTCAGTTTGAGAGTACAGATCCTTTAAAAGAAAAAGATAGCCTGACACGCGAACAACGGGAATTAAAGAAACTACACAAGATTAATAAACAATTATTAGTTATGGAAAACGATATTTTAAAGCAAGCAGCGCTGATTTTCGCACAAAAGTCCAAGTAATTCACTAGGAAAATCCCATCAGAAGTAATTATCACGGATTTAACCTATGTTCGTGTGAAATAATCTTGGCATTATATCTGCTTGATTGTTGATTTGTATAATCATGAAATTATTGGCTACAGTTCAGATGCAAAAAAAGATGCCCGACTAGTCAAGCGAGAATTTCTAACGATTGATCGACCCTTAATATAAGTAAAATTATTCCATACCGACAAAGAAAGTAAATTTGACAATCAACTCATTGACGAATTCTTAGATATTCAGCGTTCTTTAAGCAAAAAAAGGTGTCCGCATGAAAATGTTGTAGTGGAAAGTATATACAAATCGGTCAAAGTTGAGTTCGTGTATCAATACCATTTTGAATCTCAACACCAATTAGATATTGAACTTTTTCAATACGTTTATTGATGGAACCACTCCCGAATTCACGGCTCATTAAATTATCAGACATCGATTGGCTATAGTGAGTCAGAGGCAAATCAATTGGTAGAAATTAAATAACATCAGACAATTTTAAACACCTTACAAAAATTGTCCAAAAGGTGTAGCCATTCCAAATCAATGAAGGTATCATTTAGCGTAAGTTTTTTTAATTGGTTATCTGAACGGGAGTTTCTATCAATAAGGTAATTTATTTTAAAAAAATTAACTAGATTGTAATGCGCCCCCAAAAAGTTAGACAAAAAAACCTAACTTTTTGAGGGGCGTATTGAATTGAAAAAATAGTAGAAGACAGTTTTTGTAATCACAACACTACGCTTTAATCTGTAAAAATTAAACAGTTTTGTATTCTTTCTGGGTTACAAAAGTAGGTTATGAACACTGTCAATATTGAAAAAACTGGTCTTAAGGAGGATCATATTCCATCACAAAACGTTAATGAATGAGTTGGATAACTACCTTTAGGTTATTACATAATCGAGTGAATCTTGATTGGTCAGGAAAGTCTTCTAATGCATAAGGATCCGCAGGGAGCGATTTAAAGCTCTTTGAGTAGTTAATGTCATCAGCATTCCACATGCAAAATATGAAATGCTTTTTAAACCAAAAAATGGAAAACGATAATCAATTATTTTTTTCGATAATTTTTATAGAAACCAAAATGATAAGTAAATACATTATAATAGAATCAGTAAATATAGATGAAATGTGGTGATTTTACAAGTTTTAGGTTGTCTGAATGGTTAAGTACAAAGGAAAGGAGGTGAATTTTGAAATTGAAGAGTTTTTTTGGCATCATAGTGTTTTTTATAGGATGTATTTTAGCGACAGAGGTTCAATCTGAAGCAAAAAGCGAAATATTTATGTATCCGCAAAGTAACATGGATG
>Ga0153985_1000301_pt1 | contig 13794 bp, 13 predicted proteins | sample TSGA069MetaG_FD_104715 | JGI IMG/M metagenome (GOLD analysis project Ga0153985, IMG submission 104715) | Attine ant fungus gardens microbial communities from Georgia, USA - TSGA069 MetaG | ecosystem: Host-associated > Fungi > Mycelium > Unclassified | place: USA: Georgia, Alexander Wildlife...
AAGAACTCAGCAGCTAACCGAGTAGTCAGTGAATAATCCATAAAAACCTCCTAAAATATTTGAAATAAGAATGAAAATGTAAATGAAAATTTCATTCTATATCTTAATCCCTATCTTTGTAATTAGCAAATGTTAACCTCAAAAAAACAGTAAATTTCTATGAGAAATGACAACACAGGTTATTAAAGCGGGGGATAGCGAGATTTCAACGAAAAATTTGCTTTAAATAGAAAAAAACTCATTCAAATGAACGAGTTTTCGTCAGTTTATTAGAACCAGATGACGGAAGTTGGGATTGTTTTCAATCAATTTATGAGCCCCATAGAAATTTTTATCGGAAAAACCGTTTAGCTGGGCGGTTAAAATCGATTTCAATTGTTTCTTCTCCCATAAGTAGACCAAGAGCTCCATGACATTGTGAGAATATTCGATGCCTTCCTCAGTAGCAAAGGATGCTTCCAAGAATTCTTCACAGTAAAAGTTCAGGTAGTCTGGATCGAAGTTTTTGCTTTTCTTTTTAATGAAATGCAGCAGCAGTATCTTAGCCGTGTCCTTAAACTCAGCTAGATGATCGAAGCTTTTTTCCTTTTCGGTATCCAAGTTGATCACGTAATCGATCGGTGTCATGTCGGCATCGCTCAATTCGCGGGATAAATGGGTGGATTGCGAAAGAACCACATCCGCGCCCATATTTTTGATCCAAATCTCCGAGTTGTTTTTGTTGATCGTAGCAGCGACCTTGAGCCCCGCCCATTTCGCCAGCTGGATGATGGTCGCACCCAAGCCATCCGAAGTATTCAAGATCAGCAGATTGCCTTGGTTTTTCCCCGGCTTCGGGGTCAGCTGCAACTGCTTGAACAAGACCTCAAAGGCTAAGAAAAAGCTGTAGGAAAAAGCCGCGGCCTCATCAGTTGGAAATGAATCCGGCAATTTTATGATCGATCGGACATCCGCGATCTGAAAATTACTGTAGCTGCCGTATTTTCCGACCTTATTCACGTAAAGTACGCGATCCCCCACGTTTAGGCGCGGGTTGCTGCTGCCTAGACGGGTAATGATCCCGACGCCGCCAAAGCCTAAGATGTAGGGCTTCTTGTTGCCTTTGATCGTTTGGCGAATCTGAGTATCCAAGGTGCTGATGGAAATGGCGGAAATTTTTATCATGACATCATTTTCCCGTAATTTCGGAAGCATGATTTTATAGTGTTCAAATTTTTTATCTTCTTTTAAACGAAATTTTTTCTCGAACCCAATCGCGTCTGAAATCATTCGTTTTAACCTCCTCAGAAATAACTTTCTGAATTTCCACTTTTTAAAATGACTACTTATAATATACTTTATTTAACAAAGAGAAGGAAATAATTTCTTCAAAATCGAAAAAGAACAAGAATGTTTTATCAAATTTGGTCCTAGTTGTTTGTCAAAATCGCTAGAAAAGGAAAGATTATCCGCTTTTTCTGTTGTGAAAGTTGTACTTAACTTGTGAGGGGCAGCGAAGATAGGTAGAATTACGATAGTAGGAAATAGGAGGAAGAACATGTTCACTGAAAAAAGTTTTGCAGTTTTTGACGTTGAAGGATTGGATAGGCGGATGGCGGCTATTCGTAAAGAAATCCAACCGACTTTTCAACAATTAGATGAAGTATTTCAACAGGTGCTGGAACCGCTGCTGGGGGAAGAATTATTTATCCACATCGCCCAGCATCGCCGCCGCACGACTTATCCACCGGAAAATACTTGGTCAGCCTTGAGTCGGCAAAAGCGCGGCTACAAAATGGAGCCGCATTTCCAATTAGGGATTTGGCCGGACTATGTCTTTATGTGGTTGTCCTGCATCGATCAGCCGAAAAATGAACAGGCAATCGCACAAGCACTCTTAGACAATCAACAAGTGATTGCCGGGTTATCCCCAGATTTCGTCCTATCTGGCGATCATACCCAGCCAAAAGTGGAAGAGTTATCACCAGAAAACACCGAACGACTGTTGAAAAGGTTCCGCGATGTGAAAAAAGGCGAGTTCCAAATTGGCCGAATCATCAAAAAAGAAGACCCAATCTGGAAAGATCCCGAAGCGGCGCAGGCGTTTATGGTGGAAACCTATGAACAATTGGTGCCAATCTATCAAATAGCCATTGAAGCAAGTTTTGCACAGGTGGAAAACTAATTTTGGCTCTTTTCGATCAAATTAAAGAGCCTCATTCAAGTTTAAAGTGGAAAATGTGGATGAATTTTTGAGCTCGCAAATAAGCCAGAGAAGTTGAACAGCGATTTTTTCGCTGTTTTTTTTATCCAATTAAGGTGTGAAGAAATTGAAAGGGGGATTGGTCAGTCTAAAGCAGTTTTCAATGTGAACAGTAAAAATGGGGTATCTGGGAAGCGGGTTATTTTCAATCGTATTTTAAAACAGTTATTGAAAGCGTTTTATGCAAATGTCCATTTCAGTGGACACAAGAAAAAATGTACGTCAGTAAAAAAGGGCTATATTAATGACAAGGAGGTTGACAAAATGCAGCTAAGCAAACGTGAAACACAATTGATCGAATTGTTTATCAAACATGGGATGACACTTACCGCTCAAGAGTTAGCTGAATTTGCCAATGTTTCCACGAAAACAATTTACCGAACGATCAAAAAAATCAACGAAGCGTCGGATGTCGGGGAGCTGATTTCAGCTGAAGTCGGAATAGGTTTTCGTTTAGATTATGACAATTATTTAAAAGAAAGTGTACGCAAACGAGGAGGAGATACGGTCCAAGGTCCGTTGGAAAGAAGAAATACGATCCTGTTGACCTTGTTATTCAAATCACCGAAGAAAGTATTGATCCAAGATTTGTTCGCTGAATATTACGTCAGCAATACAGTGATCACAAACGATTTGGTACGGATGAATGAGTTTCTGCTGAAGTATCAATTATCACTGATTCGCAAAGGGCAAAGACTTTCGATCGAAGGCACGGAAAAACACATTCGCAAAGCCGTCAATCATTTGATCAGTGCGAATCGGGTTTGGGAAGAGGACTTTTCCACACAGCAGGAAAAGATCAGTTCTTATGATATCAATTTTATCACCTCCTTATTGGAGTATATCGAAAGAAAATTACAGAATGGGATCGCGTATCCTTACAACAGCAATATTTTTTCCCACATCTACATCTTGATCAAACGGGTGCGAGAAGGTGAGATCCACGCAGATACCTGCGCAGAGCTGCTGGACCCTGATGAAGAGGAATTGATCACACAATACGATCAGTTATATCAGCTTTCCCGAATGGTGATCACAAAGCTGAATCATTATCTGAATATTGTTTTACCAGAAAGTGAGACTTTCTATTTATTCCAGTATCTGATTTCTTCTCGAATGGAGAAGGAACCAATCACGCTCAGTCGAAAATCGAAAGAAGCCCTGACGATTACCGATTTTTTCGCCAAGGAAATGAGCGGCTTGATGGGAATGAAGGTCGATCAGCAGCCGAATCGCCAAGATTTATACGAACATATCGATCCATTATTGTATCGCTTAAAAAATGAGATCATCGTCAAGAATGATCTGTTGAGTGATATCAAGCTGGAATATCCAGAGGTTTTTCAACAGGTTCAGCAAGTCAGTCAAGCAGCAGAAGAGAAGTTCCAGTTAAATGAGATTTCCGAAGATGAGATCGGCTTTTTGACCTTGTATTTCGTGAAGTACAAGGAAATGATCCATTCGAAAAAGCGAGTGTTGATCATGTGCAGCAGTGGAGTAGGAACATCAGAGCTGCTTAAAGTAAAGGTTCGGAAGGCTTTTCCAGAATTAGAGATCGTCGATGTGCTATCGGCGCGAAAGTTTTCCAAAGCCCCAGAGAAATATCAAAACATTGATCTGATTTTAACGACGGTCAATTTAACGATCGAAATGATGATCCCAACAATTTTAGTTAATTCAGTATTTACCAAACAAGACGAAAAACGAGTGAAACAGATGTTAGGAGAGATGTGAGATGACAGCAGAGCAAATGATGGATGATTTCAGTATCGCGGATGTAATTACCGAAGATTTGATCCAGTTAGAAATGAAAGCGACAACAAAAAAAGAAGCAATCTATGAATTGACCCGCCTATTGATGGCAAACGGAGATATTGAGGATGAAGAAGAATTTGCGGCGGATGTCTTTCTTAGAGAATCAGAAGGCATGACAGGAATCGGCAACAGCATCGCGATTCCCCACGGAAAATCCGACAGCGTGATCAAAACATCGCTAGTTGTCGGAAAAGCAGCGAAGCCGATCGAATGGGAATCGTTAGATGAAGAACCGGTTCGAGTAATTATCTTGTTCGCGGTTAAAAATACCGACGCGAATACGATGCATATCAAGCTGCTGCAAAAAGTCGCGATGCTTTTGGCAGACGAAGACTTTATTGAAAATATGGTCAATGCCCAAACTAAAGCAGAAATGTTGGAATTGTTATCAAAGGACCCAATGGAAGAAGAATAAAAGAAAATGGAGGAATAGATGATGAAAATAGTTGGAATCGCAGCATGTACATCGGGCATCGCCCATACGTACATCGCTAAACAAAAGTTGGAAAAAGCGGCAAAGGCACTTGGTCACACCTGCCACATTGAAACTCAGGGCACGATCGGAACCGAAGATGAATTGACCATGGAAGAGATCAAAGCAGCCGATGTGGTAATCATCGCGGCAGATATCAAAGTCGGCGGCAAAGACCGATTCGAAGGCAAAAAGGTGGTGGAAATCCCAACCAGCATGGTAATCAAAGCACCAAAAGGCTTAATCAATAAGATCGAAGAAGAAATCGTTAAAGCATAGTTAATGAAATTCAAATAAGGAGATGAATAAAATGTTTAAGAAGCTTCAATTGAAAAAACATGCCCTGACGGCAATCTCGTACATGTTACCGGTTGTTGTTACGGCAGGGTTGTTGATCGCGATTGGGAATTTGACAGGTGGTGGCGTCATCGAGGATTACAAGGCGGCTTATTCGGTCCCGGATGCACTGGTTTCACTTGGTGTGCTGGGAATGGGATTGTTGGCACCGGTTATCTCAGCGGCGATTGCTTATTCAATTGCTGACCGTCCTGGTATCGGACCTGGTTTGTTTATGGGGTTGATCGCTAATTCCATCGGCGCAGGGTTCCTGGGCGGGATGTTAGGTGGTTATTTGGTTGGTTTCTTCGTACTGTTCTTAGTCAAAAACTTAAAGGTTCCAAAATGGGCGCAAGGCTTGATGCCGATGATGATCGTTCCGCTCTTATCTACATTGATCATTGGATTATTGATGTTCTTTGTCATCGGTGTGCCGATCGTTTGGGCAACAGAAGCGTTGACGGAATTTTTGCAAGGCTTGCAGGGTTCGGGGAATTTCTTGTTTGGTTCGATCGTCGGCGGAATGGCTGCCTTCGACTTTGGTGGTCCCGTCAACAAAGTGGCATCGCTCTTTGCGGATGGCTTATTGCTAGAAGGCGTGCAAGGTCCAGAAGCGGTGAAGGTATTGGCTTCAATGGTGCCACCGTTTGGTGTAACGATCTCTTGGGTACTGTCTAAGATTTTCCGCAAACCAAAATATTCAAAAGAAGAACAAGACAATATCAAAATCGCGTTTCCAATGGGGCTTTGTATGATTACTGAAGGTGTAATTCCAATTGCGGCAGTCGATCCGCTACGAGTGATTTTCTCTTGTACAGTCGGCGCAGCGATCGGCGGCGGTTTGAGTATGGCTTGGGGCGTAGGTTCGCCTGTTCCTTCTGGCGGTGTGTTTATCATTCCGGCAATGACTGATCCGTTGAAATTCACGTTAGCTTTATTGATTGGTTCAGCGATCACTGGAATTTTACTATTCGCCTTGAAGAAAGCACCGGTTGAAAATGAGATCAAGGATGATGAAGAAGAGGAAGAAGTAGATTTTTCTTCTATTAAGATTTCGTAGTCAAGCGGATTGAGATACGCGTTATGAATTAGGAGGAAGTTATCAGATGTATGTTTCGATGAAAGAGATGCTGCAAAAAGCCAATCGTGAGAACTATGCCGTGATGGCAATCAATTGCTTCAATTTGGAAACGGCCAAGGCTGTGATCGAAGCGGCAGAAGAAATGCGTTCGCCGATCATTGTGGATTTGTTACAGGATCATTTACTGGAACACTTGGACATTCGCTATCTGACCAAACCGATCATTCACATGGCTAACAATGCCAAAGTCGAAGTTGCGATCAATCTGGATCATGGTCAAGATGTCGCATTCGTTAAGCAATGTCTGCATGAAGGCTTTTCCAGTGTCATGATGGATGCTTCGATGTATCCGCTGGAAGAAAATATCCGCATCACCAAAGCGATGGTTGAGCTCGCGCAAGTATACAATGCCAGTGTGGAAGCCGAAGTTGGCGACATGGGTGCTGTGGCAGGCGATCATTTTACCAATGATGAGATGTACACCGATCCAGATGATGCGATTCGTTTTATCAACGAGACAGGAGTGGATTGTTTAGCACTGTCCTATGGTTCAAGTCATGGCGATTATCCGGAAGGGTATGTGCCGGATTTCCGTTTTGATATTGTAGAAAAAATCAAAGCGGCGACGAATCTGCCACTCGTTTTACACGGCGGTTCTGGAGCTGGTGAGAAAAATATTCTCCGCTCGATCGAATTAGGAATCAATAAGATTAATGTCGGCTCCGATTTTATGAAAGCACAAAAAGCCGAAGTCCAAAAGCAATTAGCGGAAAATCCAGAAGTGGATTATCCAACACTCGTTCATCAAACGATGGCGGCAGGAAAAGAAGTAGTCAAACGGTACATCGAACTTTCGGGTTCTAAAAATAAATCATAAGAAGAGAATGGAGACAAAGTCAAATGTTAATTAATATGAAGCAAATGCTAGAAATCGCTAAGGAAAACAAATTCGCCGTAGGAGCCTTCAACGTCGCCGACAGCAACTTTTTACGAGTGGTCATTGAAGCAGCGGAAGAAAATGATGCACCGGCAATTATCGCAGTGCATCCAACCGAGTTAGATTTTACGAAAGATGAATTTTTCCAATATGCGGTATCTCGCGCGAAAAATAGTTCAGTGCCATTCGTTATCCACATGGATCATGGAGACAGCTTAGCCAGCATCATGCGTGCGGTTCATTGCGGCTTCAGCTCAGTCATGATCGATGGCTCATTACTGCCATTTGAAGAAAATATCGCCATCACGAAAGAAATCGTAGATGTGTGTCACAAGATCGGTGTTTCTGTTGAAGGCGAATTAGGAACGATTGGTAACACTGGAACATCTGTTGAAGGCGGCGTATCGGAAGTCATCTACACAAGACCGGAAGATGCGGAAGAATTCATCGAAAAAACTGGGATCGATACATTAGCAGTTGCGATCGGTACTGCTCACGGAATTTATCCAAAAGATATCAAACCAGAATTGAAGATGGACGTCTTACAAGAAATCAAAGACAAAGTCGAGATTCCATTGGTACTTCACGGCGGGTCTGCGAATCCAGATGAAGAAATCGCGAAAGCAGTTCAAATCGGAATTCAAAAGGTCAATATCTCTTCGGATTACAAATATGCCTTCTACAAAAAATGTCGCGAAATTCTTTCAACGACAGAATTGTGGGACCCAAATGCGATCTATCCAGAATGTATCGATGCAGCTAAAGCGGTCGTAAAACAAAAAATGGAATTGTTCAACTCGATCGGCCAAGCAGCTGTTTATCGCAAAGAAAATGTTCAGCCTTGGAGACAAGAACAAAATTAATCAACGCTGCCAAGGGGATTTCCCTTGGCTTTTTTAGGAGGAAAATATGCTATATGGCGGAATCGAAGCTGGCGGCACGAAGTTTATTTGTGCCGTAGCTGACGAAAAGTTACAGATAAAAGAAACAATCAGTATACCAACCACAGATCCGCAAACAACATTTGAACAAGTTTTTGCTTTCTTTGATCGGTATCCTATCGCTGCGTTGGGGATCGGTTCTTTTGGACCAATCGGAATTCAGCCGGATCACGAAAACTACGGTCATATTTTAGCAACGCCTAAAGAAGGTTGGTCGGGGGTAGATTTCTTAGGACTGATGAAGCAGCGCTATAAGGTGCCGACTGCTTGGACGACGGATGTAAATGCGGCGGCGTTTGGCGAGATCAAGCGCGGAGCGGCGAAAGGCAAACGGAGTTGTATTTATTTAACGATCGGTACTGGAATCGGCGGCGGTGTCGTAATCAATGATGAAGTCTTTCAAGGAATCTCTCATCCAGAGATGGGACACCTATTTATCAAGCGTGATCCAAAAGATACCTATCAAGGAACCTGTCCTTACCATAAAGATTGCTTGGAAGGATTAGCGGCAGGCCCTTCATTAGAAGCGCGAACGGGGATCAAGGGAGAAGAGCTACCGTTGGATCATCCGATCTGGGATTTGCAGGCGAATTATCTGGCACAAGCACTGATGAGCTATACCTTGATCTTGGCACCGGAGGTTATTGTTTTAGGCGGCGGGGTAATGAATCAGGATCATCTGCTTAAAAAGATTCAACAGCAGCTCACGGTTTTGATGGCAGGCTATCTGGAAACACCGAAAGTCGAAGAATATATTCTCCGTTGGGGATTGCCTAATAAAAGCGGGTTGATCGGTACATTGCTGCTGGCACAAAAGGAACTGGAAAGCGAAAATAACCGCAGCCTTTCTTAACTATAAAGAAAGAATAAAATTTTTACATGAATAAATCGCTTTGTAGCAGGTATATCCATGTCTGGCTTCACGAACTAGCTTTATCGGCAATAAGCAAAAATATTTCGAAATTTGAGAAGCAATTTCGAAATATTTTGGTCTTATTGCTCAAAAGCTGAGCGAGTTCGCGAAGCCTTTCTTATAAAGGGCTGCGGTTTCGTTTTAATCTAGATAATCTTGAATGGCATCAACGGCTTTTTTGTAGCCGCCGGCATCTAGGAAGGATTGTTTGATCTTTTTTAGATTGGTTAGATAAACAGGCTCGACCTGCACTTCTTCTACCGCGGCTTTTAATTCGGCGCTATCCAATTGTTGATAATTTAAGCGAATGGCTGCGTTCAATTCGACTAAGCGATCGGCAAGTGCGGGCTGATCGGAACCCAGCGGCACTGAGACGAAGGGGACTTCGTTCAAAATCAAATCATTCATGCTGTTCAAGCCATTATGGGTGATGGCGACATCCGCGTATTTCAATACTTCATTTTGCGGAATGTAATCCTGCACGATGAAATTGTCCGGAATGGTTAGATTTTCTAAGCCTACGTGATGGGCTGCCATGACGACTAGGTAATCGGAATCTGCGAAGGCGTCAAAGATTTTTTGATAAAGCTCTTTGGCAAAATCACCAAAGATCGTCCCGAAGGAAATGTACAAGACATTTTTTGCTTGCTTCATTCGTTCGATGGGGAATCCGTCTGTATCTTCTAAACGTTTAGAAATATCCGCACCGACTAAAAGATATTTTTCATCAAAGAACGCTCGGTCTTTTTCCGGCATGAAATAGTCTGAGGTGAAGACGATGTTCAAGGGCTCGACATTAAAAATCAAATCGAAAAAGTGGGTAGGCATTTGGATCGACAATGCCTGCTCGATTTTTTTGGCTTCCAGCAGATAGGCATCATTCATTGCTTTGAATTTTCCGGCTAAATGTGTTTTGTCCGGCTGCATAAAATCCTGCAAGCCGGTAAAAACAGCCAGCATGGAAACGGCTGGGACCATCAAGTATTCAGCGAGTTGTTTGCTGAAGGGCATGGCGATGGAGTGGATGACGGCATCAAATGAATCATTTTGAATCTGATCCAGAATGTCCTGCATAATGTCTAAACCGTGATCCAGCAGCACCTCAAAGCCGCCTTTAAAAATATTCAAATCATAATGATACGGACGATAAGCGGCTCCTGCCGCCTCGATCTTTTCGCGGAATTCTTCACTGGAAAAATAAACGACTTCAACCCCGCGGTCGCATAGTTCTTTGACTAAACCTAATGAAGGATTGACATGGCCGTGAGTGGTCACATTTAAAAATAAAACTTTGGTCATAACTGTTCGCTTCTTTCATAACTATTATTAAGGGCACCTTGCGATTCAATATAATATGGTACCCTGATTAAAAAGTCAAGAAAAAAAGTTTCCATAATCGGAAACTTAACGATACACCAAATTAGTAAAGGGCAATCTCTTGCCAAGCAGGACACCTAGATAACCTGCAGCCAGTGCTTTGATCAAGCCTGGCAGGATAAATGGGATCATGCCTGCTGAAAAAGCAGCATTCCACGGCAGACTTCCGCTGAATTTCAACCATAAGGACCCGAAAAACAGGGTGATAAAGGCACTGATCACATTGGCGAAAATCGACCAAAAATAATTAAAGGCAGCTTTTTCAAGGATCAATCCGGTGAAGTAGGCTTGGAAGATAAACCCGATTAAAAAGCCGCCGGTCGGACCAAAGTAATGAGCGATTCCGGCTGAACCGCCTGCCAGTACCGGCAAACCGATCATGCCCATCAATAGATAGATGGCCACGGCAATAGTCCCCGTCTTTTTTCCTAGAATAGTCACCACAAAACCGACCGCAAAAGTTTGCAGGGTCAACGGGATCGGACCAAAGGGGATGGTGAATTGGGACAAAATACTGATCACTGCCGCAAATAATCCGGCTAAAACAATTTCTCGACTGCTTAATTTCATAGACTCACTCTTTCGTTAACTTATTATTTTATTTTGGTTAACGAAAGTATAATAGATGGTTAACGAGATGTAAAGAGGAAATTTGACTATTTTTTTATACAGCCACAAGCTAGTCTGCCAGCAGGAGTTTTTATATAAATAGTGAAATTAGAAATAGATAGGGTATAATTAACCTTATCTGAGATCGACAAAATGACCGGATTTTAAACACAGGCTATTTTTAGTCTCGTGTTATGACTAAAAAGGCTAGCTGAAGGAGACCCCGATAATGGTTGTAACAATGAAGGACGTTGCGAATTACGCAGGAGTTTCAAAAAGTACTGTTTCGCAATATTTAAATAACAGATTTCAATATATGAGTGAAGCGACAAGGAGAAAAGTAGAATTAGCGATCAAAGAGCTGAATTATACTCCGAACCAAGTTGCTCGAAGCTTATCCCAAAAGAAAACAAACAATATTGCGATCGTAGCAGCGACTTTGTCTTCAAAATTTACGACGGAATTAGTCAGTGCGATTGAAAAAATTTTTTCTGAAAGAGAAATTGACGTCATCGTAGCTAGTACAGAAGATGATGCTAGTCGAGAAAAAAAACACGTGGAGTCATTAAAATCACGTCAGGTGGATGGGATAATCGTCTTTCCAACGGCTGAAAACAGGGCGTATTATCAGCAGCTGGTAGATGAAAATTATCCAATTGTTTTCATTGACCGGATGATCGACAATTTACCCGTGGATTCTGTTTTATTAGATAACGTAGCGGCCGGGGCGATGGCTACGGAATACCTGTTATCAAAAAATCACCAAAAAATTGCGATTTTGACTTTCCCGCTAGGTAAAAAGGACAGCATTACCACTCGAAGGGATCGTTTAAATGGTTATTTGAGTGTACTTTCTGAACGCAATATTACGATCGAAAAAGACTATATCGTGCAAACGGACCGTCAAAATATTAGTGAAAAGCTAGACCAGCTGTATCAGCTGCCGACCGCACCGACGGCGTTAGTTTTGACGAATGATATGTTGTTAGAAGGAACGCTGGTTTGGGCCAAGGATCGCGGGATCAAACTGCCGGAAGAGCTTTCGATTGTCAGTATCGATGATGTTTCCTTTGCGCATTTCTTTACGCCTGCGATCTCTACGATTGCTCAGCCGATCCAAAGTATGGCCGAAGAAGTTGCCGAGCTGCTGTATGAAAAGATTGAAAATGGCATGAAAAATTCTGGAATAAAGAAAATCTATCCTCCTAAGCTAAATCATCGGGAATCTGTAAAAAAAATCTGAAAAGGCTTGCAAAGTTAAAAAATGTGCTTTATTATAAGAATCACAAAAACTAAACCGGTTTAGTTAATGGAATTATTACTTTCAGGAGGAAAAACGAATGGAGAATCGAAAGGTTAGTAATTTGGGAAACAGGTTTGCTGAGGTGGCTGGTCGAATTGGAGGAGAAATTCATTTGCAGGCATTGCGTGATACGTTTGCAATCCTCATGCCGTTTTTTGTACTGGCAGGTTTAGGTACTTTGCTGAACAGTGTGCTGTTTCCTTATATATTTTCCGGCACGACGCTGGAACAGATGCAGGTGTGGGGCAGTTTGGTCAATAATTCAACTTTAAATATTTGCGGTTTGCTGGTGGCACCTATCTGTGCGTATACTTTGGCACGTCATAAGAATTTTCAAAATGCTATCGGAGCAGCAGCGATCGCTATCGCGGCGTTAGTTACGTTTATGCCTGTCAGCAATTCGATAATTCCAGTCGGCATGGAAGAATCGGTGGTGGTCGAAGGTGTAGTGCTGTTTAAAAACCTCGGCACGCAAAGCATGTTCGCCGGAGTAATCGTCGGACTGGTCGTAACAGAGATATTTATGAAGCTGGCTAATAATAAAAAGATCCAAATTCCGATGGGGGACAATGTCCCGCCGCAAGTTGGCAAATCGTTTGAAGCGATGATTCCGACGATCTTAACGATTGCCGGCTGCGCGATTGTTTCAGCATTACTGATCGTTCTTGTAAAAATGGATTTGATTACATTGATTTCCACGGTGATCCAAGAACCGCTGCGCAAGATCAATACGAGTCTGCCGGGCTTTCTGTTTATCTTCACCTTGGGGAATTTATTATTTACTTTCGGGATTCACCAAGCAGTTATTTTCGGAACGGTATTGGAGCCCCTTTTAATTGCCAATATCAATGATAATGCGTTGGCGTTGTCAAATGGTCAGGTTCCGCCCCACGTTTTAACCAAACCTTTTGTGACTGTATTTGCCCAAATGGGTGGAACTGGTTGTACAATATCATTATTGATTGCAATTCTAATTTTTTCGAAATACCAAGCAAGCCGGCGTGTCGGGCAGTTAGCATTGGCACCGGGATTGTTTAATATCAATGAACCGTTGATTTATGGTTTTCCGATCGTTTTTAATATTCCGATGATGATTCCGTTTATTGGGATTCCGTTCTTATTCTCAGTGATTGGATATGTGTTGACCTCGATTGGTTTCGTAGCTAAGACAGTCGTATTTATACCATGGATGACGCCGCCTTTAATTAGTGGTTATCTAGCTACTGGCGGAGATTGGCGTGCGGTGATCATTCAGATTTGTCTGATCGCATTAGGAACGTTTATCTACTTACCATTCTTAAAAATGAGCGATGCCATTGCCCAAAAGCAGGCATTTGCAGAAAATAATTAATCAAGAGTGAGGCTGAAAAATGAAGCTGAAGGATTTTAGCAAAAATGTCAAAGCAAAACAGTTTGATGACACCCAGTTCGCAGAAAAAATAAACCGGTTTATCAGCGCTTGGCAGGATGATCCGAGTTGGTTATCCGGCTGGCGGCACAATTATTTCTGTGATCTGGACGGCAGTTATTTGCACTATGATGAAACATCACCGAAAGCCCAAAAGTGTCCGACTTGCGGTCGAATCTATCGTGATGAAAAGAAGAATAATGCTTGGGTGACTATCACCCGGAATAAAACCATCTCGATGATGCGTTACGCGACTGTGCTGTATTTAAAAACGGGAAAGAGCGACTATCTTGAATTTGTCAAAAAGACCCTGCTTTTTTTCACGACCCATTATTCAGAATTTGAAATCCACATCAAGAA
>Ga0153985_1000302_pt1 | contig 13763 bp, 10 predicted proteins | sample TSGA069MetaG_FD_104715 | JGI IMG/M metagenome (GOLD analysis project Ga0153985, IMG submission 104715) | Attine ant fungus gardens microbial communities from Georgia, USA - TSGA069 MetaG | ecosystem: Host-associated > Fungi > Mycelium > Unclassified | place: USA: Georgia, Alexander Wildlife...
TCACAATCCTGTATATAAGGACTTCCTGTCTGAGGATTAGACCTCAGACTTAACAACATCTTTTGTCATTGTCTAAACTTTGCTTTTTTGAACTATTCAAGTATCAAAATCCCCATCACAAATTAGTAAGTAACCTTTTGTGATAGGAGTAGGAGCACATGGCCATAGCTGGTAGGCATAGAGGATAGAGAGGTGACATCTGTCATGTCCACATGGTGATGTCATGGAAGAGAGAAGTAAGAGAGACTAGAAGAAGAAGAAGTTTTCTTTTTTATTTATTTTTAATTGAGTCTCATCAGTTTGTACTTTTAATATAACACTCAGAGAGCCCAAGAGGAAGGTAAAAGGGAATCTTGACACTTGCCACCATCTTAAGGGCTTGAGAGTTGTTTTATGGCACTTTCCTGAGTTCTAAGTGAAGTGGTTGGGTTATTAAGGAGACTGGAACTCTATACCCTACTTGGTCAAGAGACAAGATACAGCAGTTGCTCAGACAACCTTCTATGGAGTAGCAGGCCTGAAAAGCCTAGCTAATTATTGACTCAGATCATATCACATCCATAAGGTTTGGTGTGGGGGTATAGATAAGGGCTTGATTGAGTGTAGTAAGGCCTATGAGTGGTTTACTGACTACTTTGATAGTGAGCTTGTTATGGTATGTAAAGGTAGACACCTTAGAGACACTATGCAAGGAGAATCTAGATTGAGCTTACAATCCTTTCAAACATTTTTACCTTAATTATTACACTAAGTTTCTATATTCTCTTTTTAATACCTTATTCTTGATTCATTCCCACAAACTCTTTAGCATGCAATTGGGACCTAGTATTGCATTTTTAGCTTGTGCCAGGCTAATAGTCCCTTTTTCCCCCTTCATTGCTACACTAGAACTCAATATTCACTTCTTGAGCACTATCTGTCATAACTTGGCAAAACGGCTAAGTCATTTTCTATTTTTGTTTTGTTTTGTTTTGTTTTATTTAGTTAGATCATTACTAAGGTGGAGCATGGAAAAGCATCACATGACAGTCACATTGGTCATGTCACAGTCACAGTCACAACATGTGAGGAGATAGACACATGATAGGAATAACATGAGGACCACAGAAGGATGTTGCACAGCCACAGTAGTAAAATATATAAGTAGTGTATAAAATCAAATGGAAACTCTATTGAGTTCTTCTTGTCAACTCTGACTTGGAGTGGACTTAAGTTATTATAGCTAGAGTCTTACACTATCTGTCTTGGACCTTGCTCACTCTTACTCTTATCTTATTAACCCTCAACTGGTGATCGTTACGATCACTAGTCACCTCCATACATAGCCAGGCCCTTGGCTTAAGGGGACTTTGTAGTTAGTTAGGGACTATAGACAAAAGTATAGCACTAAGCCTAGGTGTTATTGCTGAGACCTGACCTCATAATTGGATGGTGTTTTAGTAGAATACTTGTTCTTTTCTTGGTATAAACCTTGTGCTGCAGTCTATTGTGACTAGGTACACACAGAAAAGTGATGGTCATCTCTTAAGGAGCCATCTAGATTAGGGATCCCATCTGTTGGGTGATAGTCTAATCATAGTATTAGGGTAGTAATCAGTAAGGAAGTAGGTGTCTGGTTAGATAAAGATCTTGTATTCCAATAGACATAGTACTAAGTAAGATCACCATTAACTCTATACCCTTGAGATATCAGCATGATGTCTCAAAGTCAATATAATTCCCTCATAAGCAACTTGCTTAACGAAAAGCATACCCTTGCTAAATTAAGAGCAGAATTAAAAGAAAGAAGAGGAAAGTTGTATAGATGTTGCAAAGAGTTTGGGCACCTGGCCAATAACTGCAGAAGTAAGGAAAAAGAAGAAAAGGGGATTGCTGTTCCCCAAAATAAATATGAAGTATTAAGAAGTAGAGTAATATAGTGTGGGATAGAGAAGAAGATGATAAGAAAACAGAAAGTAGTAGGGGTAAAATATTTTAAGTGTGAAGAGAAGGAACACAAATGCAGAGAGTGTCCATGGTAGAAGAAGGAGGAAAAAAAAGGAGTTGAGAGAGCAGTGCATGTAGCAATACCACAAAAGGTATAACATCAGAAGTTGTGGAGAGTTGAGAAAAAAAGAGTGGTATATATAGCTAAGCCATAAGAAGTACAGCAAGCAGAGTAGAAAAGAAGTCCAGTGCATATCCTACAATGGAAAGCACAGGAGCATTGTGGGGAAGACATACCTGACGAGGCATACCTGTTAGAGTTGGGAGGTAGTATACAAGAGAGATAATAGTAATGTATATGGAATGTAAAAGGTGTGGACTAAAAGGATATTATGTGAAGGAAAATAGAGGACAGTGTAAGACTTTAGCCAAGATGACTTAAATTCACTCCAAGTCCAAGTTGACAAGGAGAACTCAATAGAGTTCCTATTTGATTTTCTACACTATATATACAACTACTATCATAGCTATGCACTTCACCTTCTACAGTCCTCATGTTACCTGTCATGTGATTACCCTGTCACATGTTGTGACTGTGACTGTGACATGACTATTTTGTGACTTTGTGATAGTGATATGACTCCTTTCCCATACTTCACCTTCATAGTAGTGATTCAACTAAATAAAAGAAAAAGGAAATTAAAAATGAAAATAGAAAATAACTTAGCTGTTTTACCAAGTCATGACAAATTTTATGTGGGCAAGGAGAGATGAGATAGGCCTTGTTTGAGCTGCATGCTATTACAAAGATATCCAAGACCTTAAAGATTGTATTCTAAGTAGTGTCTTTGGTATTGATATATTAGTTAGTGGGCCCAAAGTTGACTTGAAGAATGTTGACCAAAAGTGCATATAACAAGAAAAGGAAGAAGCTTGACAACTTGAAAAGAAACTCTATAATCTACAAAAAGACTACTTGGAGGAGATAAATGGCATAGATGACAAGTCACTACTCTTCAAAGATGATGACAAGTGAGGATTAGTCATTTTATGTCCTAAATATTGCAAATACTTTTGATCAGTGCATATACTGTTATGAATATTGAGTAGGACTACAACTATTATCAGCCATAGTCTGATAATGAGTGGATAGTCAACAAGATATTGGCATTGTTAGATGAAGACATTACAATACAGTAATGTATTGAATGTCTTGGACTCAGAACATTGGACTCACAGTATGGACAGAACTCTTCAGAGAAATCTCAGACTATCTCTCTTTCTATCTTTGGACTGGACTAAATGGGACAACATTAGACTAACCCATTATTAGACAATGACTCAGCTATGACTCAACTTGTCATCCTCATTACTGATCTATTACTTAACTAGTTATATAGAGTTACAAGTAATGTTACCACATTGTAACAACTGTTACATACCTAGTTAGGATAAATATAGACCAGAAAGAGAAGGGAGTGACAAGTTCTCTCTTTTTATATTCTCTTTGTAAATCTCTACATTAAGGAATTGGTACTCTTACTGTCTTAGGACAACCTCAAGGGTATTACTTAAAGTCTCATTGATATCTATCCTCTGATATAACTTTACTGAAAACCTTAACTGGATCCTCTAACAAGGAGCATAAAGATATCAAGTATTAGATATAGGCTTCAAGTTGAACGTATTCAACTGTGAGGTTTAGAGTCTCAACATACATATCTACTCTTGGGTCCCTAAAAATCACATCAACTTTATCTTTACCTCAAATTGTGCCTCAAGGTCCTCAGCTTCTGACAGTTTTGCTTGTACAACTCCAGGATGCTATTTACAGAGGTCTGATTGACCAAACAGAAATTGATTTTGCCTTTCTTAACTTGAAGGCAGCTAGAAAATGCTTGATCAAAGTCAGGATTCTTGCCATTTAGATGTTTCTTTCTCTAACATAGATGCTGGTATCAGGCTTTGAGCCAAGTTCCCAAGAATCAAATCAATTTATTGCCACACTATTCATAGCTTATGACTACTCTCAATAAATATATACCTGACATTGGAACAGAACTTGTTGCTCACATAAGTTATAGCATTCCAGCTTAACTATACTAATCATCTTCATAGCTAGAAGATGAATTTTGATATTTGCAGCATAAGAAAAATGTAGTCAAAAAACTAGCAGAAATCAGGATGAAGGTAGGTTTATGCTCAAGCAATCTCAGTTATAGCTAAGCATTGAATTTCAGAACATCACATTCCTTTGTTATTTGACAAAATTCAAAATCATCCCATTTCATGTTATTTTACATGTTTTCAAAGTTTGTTTGGATGATTTCACTGGAACTAATGTTAACAACATAGCCATATTATTGGAAGGGTATAGTTGTTTTCTGTTAAGAAGTGAGAATACTGCCAAGAGGTTTGGTACCATGGTTTGTTTTACTCATCCATATCCAATTCTGTTCCTACCTCATAATTTCAGCTTGAACTCATGCAACATTTTGATCAGTATCAAATTTTGATACTAGAAAATGTTTACTATCAAGTATATAGATTATTTCAAGTCTCAATTTCCTTATCTTTTTTCTATCATCAGTATAATCCCCCAGAGTGTGCACTAAGGCAAAAGAAGAAATGAAGCCAAATCAAATTGTTTATCTAGTATTGTCATGACTTGGCAAAACAACTAAGTTATTATTTATATTTCTTTTCTTTTCTTTTCTTTGAACTTACTACACAAGGGAGAGTGTGGGAAAGTATCACATGACAGGTCACAGTCACAACATGTGATATCACATGAGGTAGTCACATGATGACTGCAGGAAAGTAGTACACAGACTATGTAGTAGTTGTATAAGTAGTATATACAAAATAACAGAAACTCTATTGAGTTCTTCTTGTCAACTCAGACTTGGAGTAGATTTAAGTTGCCTTGGCTAAAGTCTTACACTAGAACTCAATTCTACTTTTAGAGCACTGTTCACCTTGGACCTTGCTTATCTTTTATCTCATTCAAATTAACCCTTGGCTAGTGATCATTATGATCACTAGCCACATCCATATATAGCTAGGACCTTGGCTTAAGGGGACTTTGCAGTCAGTTAGGGACTGTAGGTGGAGGCACAGCACCAAGCTTAGGCACAGCATCCAAGACCTGATCTTATAATTGAGTGGTATTATATAGTTTACTTGCATTACTTCTTGGTATAAACTTTGTGCTACAGATGCCCTTGTTACCTGTCTAGGCAGAGGATTGACAGTTACTCCTAAGAGGCCATCTAGAGTAAAGATCTCCTCTGTGGAGTGATAGCCAAAGTACTATTAGGATAGTAGTTAGTAGAGTAGTAGGACTCTAGTTGGGTAGAGATCTTGTACCCTAATAGACATAGTAGTAACTAGTGAGATCACCATTAACTCTGTACCCTTGAGACATAGCATCATGTCTCTTATACAATATAACTCTCTCATGAGTAGTATGCTTAATCAAAAGCACACCCTTACTAAATTAAGGGCAGAATTAAAAGAAAGACTAGAAAAGCTGTGTCATTGTTGTAAGAAGTTTGAGCACCTAGCCCAAAATTGCAGAAATAAAGGAGGGAAAGAAAAGGGAAAATTTGTTCCCCAAAATAAATTTGAGGTATTAACAAGCAGAGTGATGCAATATAATTATCACAAATGGTCACTTACTTATTTGTGATTGGTGCTTTAGAATCTTGAAAGGTTCAAAAATGCGAAGTTTAGACAGTGACAAAAGATGTTGTTAAGTCTGAGGTCTAATCCTCAAACAAGAAGTCCTTATATACAGGATTGTAATAATCTATGCACTAGAACAGATCATCACATACTACTACCTATTGTTCTATATATGGTAGTGCCTTTGTACTTAAAATAGTAATAACTTAACCATATGGAGGCTGTCCTTTGTTCTAAGAAAAGGACAGATAACTATCTATGGGTAATTAATAAAGTCTATGTACAAACATTGAGGCCTTTATATCTCCACTAATATTAATTGCCTTGAGATTGTTCTAGGCTCATTCTGAGCATTATGAAGAAGGCTTCTGCTGAGCCTAGAACCAAAGCATTGATTGTGGCAGTTTCTGAGATATTAGCAATTTAATAAATGGTAACATAGTGGTTACCAGTTGATCTGCTTAATATCTCAGCCATTATTGATTGCCTCAAGACGTGACTAGCATTGATTGAAAGGTTTTTTTGAGGGCTTTCCATAGCTTTTAAGACTGTGAGAATTGTCAAAGAATTGATGGAGATATAGCCAAATGAAGTTTGTGACAATAATGTAAAAGAAAAGGTAATAAGGAGACAAAAAAGGGTAGAGGCAGTTCAATGCTTCAAGTATGGAGAGGAAGGGCACAAATATAGAGAATGTCCTGAAAGGAGGAAAGAAAAGGAGAGACAAGCAAAGGAGATAGTGATGTATATGGCTATGCTACAAAAGACATAATAAAAGGAGTAGAGAAGGTGTTAAGACTCTAGACCTTATAGTTGAATATGCATTTCAACTTAAAGCCTATATCTAACACTTGATATCTTCATGCTTCTCATTAGAGGATCTGGTTAAGGTTTTCAGTGAAGTTATATTGAAGAAGAGATGTCAATGAGACTTTGAGTAGTACCCTTGAGATTGTCCTAAGACAAGTAAGAGTACCGATTTCTTAGAGTAAGATTTTACAGAAGGAATACAGAAAGAGAGAACTTGCCGTTCCCTTCTCTTTCTGGTCTGTATTTATCCTAACTAGGTATTATGACTACATTACAATATGGTAACACTAATTGTAACTATGGATGACTAGTTAAGTAACAGTTTAGTGACAGAAGCAATGAGAGTGACAAGTTGAGTCAGTGTCTAATAATGGGTTAGTCCGATGTTGTCCCATTTAGCACAAGTCCAAAGATAGAAAGGGGAAGATAGTCCAAGATTTCTCTGAAGAGTCCTGTTCATTTTGTAAGTCCACTATCTTTTTAGAGTCCTCAGACATTCAATGCATTACTGCATAGTAATGTCCTTGTCTAACATTGCCAATATCTCATCTACTAGCTACTCATTATCAGACCATGGCTGATAATAGTTGTAGTCTCACTCAATGTTCATAACAGGCAGTGCTACATTAAGTATAGTTACTATCAGATCTAAGCTATCATTACTAATGGCTAATTACAGCAAGAACAAGAAAGACAAGTCCTCACAAGAGTCAGATAGCAATTGCAACAGGAGAAAACTGTAACTCAAAGAAGCAAGAAGGTATAGAAAAGACAATAGAAAGACTAGAGAAGTTGGAAAGAGAGATAGAAAAGAGATTTGATGAAGACAACATACTCGAGAGCAAGATGACTTGAGCTTGCTGCCTCTCTTTACAGTCTATCAAAATGCTTGAGAGCCATCTATGGTTTAGAGAAGAACCCCAGAAGTAGGATTAGAGAAGTAGAGAGTAGTAGCCAAGTGATCAGGAGAGGTGCTGTCTTATCATTTTACTCTTACTATCTTTGGAAATTTGGAAGTTTTCTTTGTTTCTTTTCTTTTGTTGTATCTTTGATTTATAATCCTAATAAAATACTCTAGGGTACAAAAGGGACACAATAACATTATTTTCCCATTATTTTCTTCTATTGCTCTAGAGCTTAATGGCTATTTGAGTAATTGAGATTTTCTTTTGTTTTTTGTTTATGCTAAAAACCCTATAAAACTTCCCTTGAAGGGATACTTAACCTCAAGAAGGACTTGGACACTTACTTATGCTAGGAGCTAACCCCTCACTACATATTTTTAGAGTAGGCTTCCAGTTGTACAGTCAGCTGAAGTAGAGCTTACACAAAGGCACAGGAGTTCTAGGTAGTTCTGCTATATTGACAGCAAGCCAGACTACTAGACTGGATAAGAGCAACAGTGTTACAGCATGAGATGAATGTATGCCTTTGAGATCTAGCTAGGTAAGAGTTCTCTTGAGTAGATACTAAAAACAGTTTTTCTTTCTAGGTTTCTATTAGATATTTATCTTCATAAGCTCTCTATTCTTTGATTTATCTCCCCAGTGCCTACTTGTTAGTGCATAACTATGAAGCAGCTTGGAGATTTTGTCTCTTTGATCTTGTGTTCACCCTTGTTTGGATTTACATACCCATTAACATCTTACAACAGAAGGCATAGGAGCATTGTGGGAAAGGTATCCCTAATGAGGTATGCCTATTAGAGTTAGAATAGTATACCAAGAAGGTAATGGTGTTATACTTAGTATATGAAATGTATGGAAAGCAGGGATGCTATGTAGAGGAGAACAAGGGACAAGGGGTGATTTCTAGGAGACAGTTAGAAGAATTGAAGTAGTATAAATGTGTAAAGAAAAAAGAGAAGGAGACAGCACACTGTTATGCTGCTAGCAAATTTGCAGCAGAAAGTAGCATTTGATATATCTTATACCAACAAATTCCTAATCAGAATTTTCTCTAAAACCCATTATCAGTCCTTAGAACATACCAAAGTGATATAGGAAACAGTAAGCAGGTAGAATTGGACCTAGAGCTCATGAAAATACCTTGGAAGACAAGCAAGATAAGCTGGTATTAGGTTATACATAGAGTTATTAAATAACAGTGTTCTAGATCTACCTTGTATTGGATATACCTTGATAGAGATGGAATACTTGAGCTCTAGAACCAGCAGTGTGCCAGTGACAGACTTAGATGGATAGGCCACTGATTGCAAATAAGCATTGATGGTATCAGATTAGATATATTTAGATAAATGACACCTAAGATATGACTTATAGAATTTGGACAGTAGTTGGGGCTTACTAACACTTGACAGGTAACTGAGGAGTTCTAAATTACAAGCTAACAACAAAAAGAACATCAAAGAATAAAGAAGATTCTAGAAGGAAACAGTGATAGAGACACATCATTGATAGGAAGGAGTCAGAAGAAGGATACATAATCTATAGGAATTTAGGGGAACTTTGAGTAAGAAGGAGTTGAGGGAATCCTAAAAGTAGTAATAGTTTCCTTTTTATATTTATTCTTTGAGTTTCAGCTATTTGTAATAACTTTAATATAGTATCCAGAGAGCAGGATAATGAAAGGAGAGAGCCTCTTGGCACTTACCTCCATCATTACTACCTCTAGAATCATAAAATGCAAAACTATTGAGTGTAAGAGTTTGGAGTTAGTAGGATGTCTTAAGAAGGACCCAGAGTATATCCTGAACTCAATCTAGGGAGGAATAGCAGATGCAACTCAGACAGGCTTTGGAGAGGATAGCAGACTAGAAAAGCTTAGCTAGGTGCACACTTGGATTGTATCACACCCATAAGGTTTGGTATTGGGGGTACAGACAAGGGAACAACAGAGTATGGAGGGTCTATGAGTAATCAACTAACTATATTTTCCAGTAGAGTCTAGTCACAGTGTATAAAGGTTGATACCTTAGGGAGGCTATGCAATGACAATCTAGAGAGAGCTTACCCTTCTTTTGACTGCAAACATAATTTATTTTATCTAAAGCTATATATAATATTTAGTTTCATCTTTTATTTAAAACCTTCACTTCAGTTATCTCTCCTTGAACCTTTAGCACACAATTTAGAGCTAGTACCACATATCATTGTTTGTCCCAGTGTACAATTCCCTTTTGTACCCTTTCAGTATCCCAAAGAGGGCAAAGTGCAGCAAAGCAGCATATGGGCAAGAGCTCTGGAAAGTGCAGCAAAAGAGGAAAGTAACCAAAGGGAGGTTAGGAGAACCTTCAAAATACTAAGAGAATTGTGGTTGAATATTGGAATAGAAAAGATAAACACCTATGAAGGTATCATGGTAAAGGCACTCTTGGATAGTGGTGCAATAGGAATGTTTATGGATAAGAGAACAGCAGCAAAGCATGGGTTTAGGCTGCAGAAACTTAAGAGGCCAATAGCAGTTAGGAATATAGATGGGATGAACAATAGTGGAGGAGCTATCATACATCAGGTGGAGGTAAATATATATTATAAAGGCTATGTAGAAAGAATAAGAATGAACATGTGTGACTTGGGGAAGATAGAAGTGATACTGGGAATACCATGGTTATAGGCATATAATCCAGAAATAAATTGGAAAACTGGGAAAGTTAAAATGACAAGGTATCTGCTATTATGTGGCAGAGCAGGACAAAAGAAAGAAGAGAAAAAAGCCAAAGGAGGCAAAAAGATAGTAAACCTAGAAGAAGAGAAAATTGTCAGATGGGCAATAGACAACAAAGAAGACTGGGAAAGAAAGGAAGAAGTTGAAGCAGACCATAGGAAAATTAAGAAGATGGTCTCTAAGAAATTCTTGAAGTGGAGAAAAGTATTTAGAAAGGTAGAGTTGGAAAGAATGCTGACCAGAAAGACTTGGGATCATGCTATTGATCTTAAAGAGATATTCAAACTGCAAAAGAGAAGGATATATCCTCTGTCCAAGGATGAGAGAGAGGAGGTCCAGAAATTAATTGGCAACATGGGGAGCAAGAAAGTCTTTACTAAAATGAATCTGAGGTAAAGGTTTAATAATGTGAGAATTAAGGAAGGGAATGAGTAGAAGGGAGCATTTACAACACATATAGGCTTCTTTGACCAACTATTATGTTCTTTGGAATGACAAACTTGCCAGCCATATTTTATGCAATAATGAATGAAATTTTGAGAGACCTAATCAATAAAGGAAAAGTCACAGTATTCATAGATAATGTATTAGTGGGAACAGAAACTGAGAAAGGACATAATGAAATTGTGGAGGAAATATTGAGGAGACTAGAGGAAAATAACCTATATATCAAACCAGAAAAGTGTATATGAAAAGTAAGGAAGATTGGATTCCTAAGGGTTATCATAGGACTGTAAGAAAGCTAAACTCCAAGCTGGAATAAAGCCAACTGCTCTTTGTTCAGCGATTGACAAAGAGAACTTGATAGAGTTTCTGTTGGATTTTCTATACTACTTATATAACTACTACATGGTCTGTGCACTACTTTCCCATGCCTATCATGTGACCATCATGTGACCTCATGTGATGTGATGCTATGACTTCCATCATATGACTGTAACTATGTGACACTTGTGATGTGACACTTTCCTGTACTCTTTTCTATGTAGTAAGTCCAAGATAAAAGAAAAAGAAAAGAAATATAAATATAAATAATGACTTAGCCATTTTGCCAAGTCATGACAAGGACCTAATGGAATAGAAATGGAGAAAGAAAAGGTAGATGGAGTACTTAGTTAACCAGAGCCAAAGAATGTAAAAGACATAAGAAAGTTTTTGGACCTTGCACATTACTACAAAAGGTTCATTAAAGACTTTGCTCAAGTAGCTAGGCCTATGAATATGCTAACAAGGAAAGATGTGAAGTGGCAGTAGGAGTAGAAGTAACAAAAGGCATTTGACAAACCTAAACAGATTTTCACAATGAAACTAGTATTAGTAGCCCCAGACTTAGACAAAGAGTCCAGGGTAAAAGCAGATGCCTTAAACTATACAACTGGAGGAGTACTATCAATAAAGTGCTCAGACGAGCTATAGAGACCTGTAATCTTTATCTCAAAGTTATTAAGCAATACAGAGTATAACTATGAGATACATGACAAAGAAATATTGGCTGTAGTTAGATGTTTGGAAGTGTGAAGGCATTTCTTGGAAGGAACAACAACAAAATTCAAGATTTGAATAAATTATAAGAATCTCAAATATTTTATGAAGGTACAAAAGTTAAACCAAAAACAAGCCAAATAGGCACTATACTTATCAAGGTTCAACTTTATGTTAAAACATGTTCTAGAAAGTAGGATAGGAAAAGCAGATAGTCTGAGCAGGAGGTAATAGGAGTAGAAAAGGACAATGAGAATAAGACATTGGTAAAACCAGAGTGGCTAGAAGTAAGAAGAACAGAGATGGTAGAAATAATAGTAGAAGGAGTAGACTTGCTAGAGAAGGTAAAACAGTCCAAAGTAAAGGACAATAAAGTAGTAAAAGCAATAGAAAAAATGAAACAAACAGGAGAGAGATAAAGAGTGGAGAGAAGTTGACAGCATAATGTACAAAGAAGGGAAGGTCTATGTACCAAAAGATGGTAAGCTTAGAGCAGAAATCATTAGGCTACATCATAATATGCTAGTAGAGGAATATAGGAGGCAATAGAAGACAATGGAACTGGTTACTAGAAACTTTTGGTGGCTAGGAGTAACAAAGGAGGTGAAGCAATATGTGAAGAGATGCAATGCTTGCTAGTACAATAAAAACTGCACAGAACAGCCAGCAGGAAAACTGATGCCACATTCAATTCTAAAGAAACCTTGAATATGTAAGACTCTAGCCATAATGACTTAAGTCCACTCCAAGTCAGAGTTGATAAGGAGAACTCAATAGAGTTCCTATTTAATTTTCTATACTACTTATACAATTTACTATGGTGGCTATGCAACATTCTCCTATGGTCCTCATGTTATTTTTTTTTTTTAAATTCATCAATTTATTACACGGGGTGCAAAGACAGGCTATGGCAAGTACATAGTACCTACTTAAATAAGAGAGAAAGAAATAGAGAGATATAAAAGGTATCAAGTGGTATCTAAGGTAATAAATGCTGTGCTTTTACTCTGGGGAGTTGTGCCGCAACGAGGCTTTAACTATTGTCAAAGCTAAATGCACCTGGATTGTCAGTGAGGAAGTGAATGAAGCTGTTAATGATGATGTTGCATGGTCTAGTAGAGAGATCATGCAAGTTGCATTCCATGACAATGTATTCATGTGTTTGAACTTCAGTGTAGCCACAAGGGCACCTGGTTGGGAGGTGAGAGAAGAATCATTGTCGATATTCTCCAATGGGGGCGTGACCAGTCATCATGCAAGTAAATCGTGCGCACAGTGAGTTTGTGAAACCTATGTATGGGAGCCAAGAACCTCCTTTAGCATAGGTAGATTTAATGATTTGTTGATTTTCGTCCTTAAAGCTTAGGAAGCATTGACCTTTTTTTGGGTTATTTGTGAACGACTCCTGCCATTCTAAGAGAATGTTATTGCATTTCTTCTTTTTATTAAAGAGATGTGATTCTTTGCTAGGGAACGTGGGGGCGAATCTGCTTACTTTCACTTGATCATCAACAAGTCAGTGTTGTGGCTATCTAGCTCTACTAGGGCAATGCCAGAAGTGGATTCTGTTTCTACTGTCTTTTTTTAGGTATGTTTCAATTGCTGAGGCAATTGGGATGTAGATGTTCTGTAGAGGATCTACTTTAGTTTCAAGGATTTTTTTGCTGCGATGATGGAATCTATTGATGGGAATCAAAAGGTTTGATCATAGAACAAAGGTGAAAGCAAGGTCAGAGAGGCGAAATCTCCAAACTGCTTTACAATTGTGTACTAAACAAGTAGGCACTGGGGAGATAAATCAAATAATAGAGAGCTTACCGAAGGTGAAAGTCCAAAGAATAACCAAAACATATTAAATAGAAACCTAAGAAGAAGAAGAACTGTTTTTAGTATCCACTTGAGAGAACCCTCATTGTAATAGGATCCCTAAGGCACACGTTCATCTCATGCCGTGACACTACTGCCCTTACCTAGTCTAGTACCCTGGCTCGCCGTCGATACAGCAGTACTACCTAGAACTCCCATGCCGTCGTGTGGGCTCTTTTTCAGCTGACCGTACAACTGGAAGCTGACTCCAATGACCCGTAGCGAGTGGTTAGCTCCTAGCGTAAGCAAATGCCCAAGTCCGTTGAGCTTGAGTCTCCCTTCAAGGGAAGTTTTATAGAGTTTTCATAAAGCCAATACAAAAGAAAACCTCAAATCACTCAAATAGCCTTTCAGCTCTAGAGCAA
>Ga0153985_1000305_pt1 | contig 13739 bp, 12 predicted proteins | sample TSGA069MetaG_FD_104715 | JGI IMG/M metagenome (GOLD analysis project Ga0153985, IMG submission 104715) | Attine ant fungus gardens microbial communities from Georgia, USA - TSGA069 MetaG | ecosystem: Host-associated > Fungi > Mycelium > Unclassified | place: USA: Georgia, Alexander Wildlife...
AAGAATGATAATATAATATATATAGGCGATTTGGTAAAGAGAACAGAAGCTGATATGCTAAGAACTCCAAATTTTGGCAGAAAATCATTAAATGAAATTAAAGAAATACTTGTAAAGCTTGGTCTAAGATTTGGTATGGATGTACCTGACTGGCCTCCAGAAAATATTCACGAGTTATCTAAGCGTTATGAAGATTCTTATAATTAAGGACAATAAAAGATGAGACATAAAATTAAGGGTAGAAAATTAAATGTAACTAGTAGTCATAGGCAAGCAATGCTTGCTAATATGGCAGTATCACTTGTTAATCATGAGCAAATAAAAACTACTCTACCAAAAGCTAAAGAACTAAGACCTTATATTGAAGTTCTAGTTACTAGGGCTAAAAATAATGATCTAACAGCAAGAAGAAATATTCTGTCAAAAATAAAAGATAAAAAAGCAGTAGAAAAGCTTATAAATGTTTTAGGTGCTAGATATAAAGATAGACCTGGAGGATATGTTAGAATAGTGAAAGCTGGCTTCCGTCACGGTGATTTAGCCCCAGTTGCATATATTGAATTTGTAGATAGAGATGTTAGTGCTAAAGGAAGCGTATTTCAGGAAGATGGTAAGGAAGGTTTAAAATCAAGTAATAAGGGAACTAAGTAATGGCTAATCATTCTTCAGCAAAAAAAGCTGCAAGACAAACAATAAAAAAGACTTTAGTTAATAAAAGTAGAACTAGTGCAATTAAAACTTTTATAAAAAAAGTTTTGTACGAAATTAATCATGGTAACAAAGAGAATGCTAATGCAGCATTAGTAGTTGCCCAGTCTAAAATAATGCAAGGTGTAAAGAAAAACGTACTTAAATTAAATACAGCATCAAGAAAAATTAGCAATTTGTCTAAGCAAATAAAAAATATGAATTAAGATTAATTTATATAACTTTTTAAATTAGTTTTGAAATTATAAATCATAAAAACTGTTTTTTAAAGAAAAATTATTTTTTACAAAATTCATTAATTTTTTTATAAAAAATATTTTATAGTGTGTTACCTTACAAAGCTTAAAACTAGATAAATTAAAAAAATATTTATTATTTGTTATAAGTTAGTAAGCAAAGGTTAGCTTAGAAAAAAGCAAAATTTGGTTGTGAAGTAATACATAACTATCCTCGACTCAACAGGGCGAGGTAGCCAGTTTTTGAGATAGCAGGGAAGTTTGTCGAATATACATTGAGTAAATGAAAATTAGTAAGTATGAGTTGTTCTGGAAAAGAGCAAGAACTCATAGGTTGGGGAATAAATAATATATGACTACCCACGATCTTGTAAGATGACATAGCTAGTTTTCCAAGTTTATTGAGCAATATATATTAGGAAAGTAGCATAAGTAATATAACCCGTTAAATATCATTTTTAACTCCAGTTATTAACAACTTACCCTTTAATTCTGTTAATTAAAAATTACTTGATTAACATACAGGGCGATTAGCTCAGTTGGTAGAGCATCTCGTTTACACCGAGAGGGTCGGCAGTTCGAGTCTGTCATCGCCCACCATTCATTACTTTTTGGTATATTTACGAACGTATCAAACGGCGAACGTAGCTTAAAATCAAGCTTTTTGCCATTTAAAAAAAGGTTAGAGAATATTAAATTTACTAATTGCCTTTTTTCGGAAATTATCGAACCATTAAATGTTTCATAAGTGCTGAAAGCTCAACCCACTAAGGAAATTAGCATTTTTGTAAAGTTATAGTCTGCCCTGTTGTGTCCTTCAGTTTCTTTTATAGTATTTTCTTTTTTTTGGATTAACTCCGTTCTTTTTGCCCCATGATCTTCTTTACTTAACTCACTATCAAGAAAGTAATCCATTAACCTATCTAACCGTGTTTTGATTTTAGTATTTTCAGCGTAAAGCTCACTTAAGCGTTTTTTGTGGTAATCTTTCTTTGCATCTGCAGAAGTTTCGGTATAGCATTGCAAAATAAGGATTGATAGCATTTAAAAGAAGTAATATTTTATCAAGAAAAATGTAAATAATGGAGTAGTGCAAAGGCTGCGGAAATAAAGATTTAGTAAAGAATGGTCGGACTTCAAAAGGAGTACAAGAATATAAATGTAAAGGATGTGGTATAGTAAGGCTCTTGATATGATTTATAACTTTTTACTCCTACTTTTTAATAAAAATTTATTGCTATCTATACTTAGTTAGTAATGCAAAGTTTTTATATAGCTAATTACTTTTTGTCTTAATTCAGGTGTTAATTACATCAAATTAAAAACTTTTTCGATTTCTATTGATACTTTTTCCTTTGGTACGTGTATAGCTTTTTCAGGGTTTTCTAACTTCTATGCTCTTAAGTATGTCCATTCTCTAGTTTCAACTTTTTTATTAGTTTTCTTTAATGTATAAGGTGTAACCATTTTATCAGTGTTGCTGCATCTAATTATTTCTCTAAATATAAATTCTTTTTCACTATATTTACCTTTCAACTTTTTACCCCAATTAAACCGTACTTTTTGGCAAGCATCAAATAAGTCTTCACTAACACTGATTTAGGATAAGAAGGAATTAAAATGTTGTAAAATATGTAATAAGTTTTGAGATTTATTTAAATTAAAAGCATTAATACAAGCCAGGATATGCACAAGAAAATTCAAAGGCGATCTATACCGGGAATATTCAAGGTTCATGCTATTTTTTAATACATTAAATACCGATTCAACCAACGATCTTTTACGCAATAAAACTTTATTTTCTATTTCAAATAAATGATTCTTCATATTTTTGCGTATTCTTGTAAATAAGCGTAACCCACAAGCATCATTAAATAAATCTTTAGAGACGTATTCTTCAATCACTAAATATTTTGCCTTTTAATCCGCTAGTTAAAGCATCTGCAGTTGATAAATTACTATATTTATTTTAGTTATTTTAACTGCCATGATTGCTCCTTTATTATTAACTACCATGTGCAACTTAAAGCCCATAAATCATCCGTAACTACTCATTCCTACTTTGGCAATATTTGCAAATACTTTATTGTTATTAGTACGCTTTGTATGACATATGGATAATTTTGTGGAATCAATAAAATAGACCCCTGTATTTTCTCCTTTAAACAATTGTAACATTATAGCAAGTGGTAATACTAACCTTGACCATAATTGTATTATACGGCTGTAGTTTGGCAGTTTAAAATAACCTCTATATTTATAAGATAAGTAATATAAATAATAATTTTTAAAATCTTTGCAAGGGGGTAAATAAAAATATAATACTATGGTTAGTAACTCGCTAAGTTTTAAATTCCCTTTTCTTTAACGCTTTATATAAGAATTATTTTTATGAGACCGAATACTACTCTACTTTTATATAAGGATATTGTCCGTTAAACTTTTTTATGCGTTCTTCATGGCTTGTGTTTGGTTTGTATTGTTCAAATTTTTTTGCCCCTTCCTCAATCTTTCCTATGGGGGTGTTTAAAAACTCAATAATAGATTCAATATCTTCTTGTATTATAAAATCTAAATCTAGCATTTCAAGATGTGCTATAACGTCGCGTGTTACCGAGTCCTCTCCCCCGTTTTCCCAATCTAGTAATTTTGTATAATTACTAAAAATCATTTCTATGGTTTCATAAAATTCTGCAGTATTTATCTTATCTTGTTGCCAAGCACGCAGTAAACTTATTAAATATTCTCTAGTTACTACAAACGCTCTATCATGTCTTGACATATATTTTCCTTGTATTAAAGCTTACTTAAATATTTATTGATATCCTTCATAATCTCCAAATAATTAACTTTGCCGTTTGCAAGTAACGGTATTTCAGGTAAAGTGACAATTATTTTTGGTATGTGGAGTAAAGAAATTTGAACTTCATGGACAATATCCGCAAAATTTTCTCTGTTTATAATATTACCGTTGGTAAATAAAATAATCTTCTCGCCTTGTGTTTCATCTTGCATAGAAATTGCCGCATGTAAAAAATCGGGATCAATCTTGCTTGCAAGCTCTTCAATTTTTGTGAGGGATATCATTTCACCGGCTATTTTAGCAAATCGTTTTAAGCGTCCTAATATAGTTATATACCCCTCTTCGTCAATTTTAACTATATCACCGGTGTCATACCATTCTTTGTGCATATAATTACCATTTTCGTCTAAATAACCAAGCATAACATTAGGTCCGCAAATTAATAAACGTCCGCCTTCGTCTATCCCTGCCACTTTCTCAAGTTTATACTCAATCTTCGACAATAATCTTCCAACCGTGCCGGCTTTGTTATGCATAGGGGTGTTGCAAGCAATAATAGGTGAACTTTCCGTAATTCCATACCCTTCAAAAATACGTATACCATATTTATTAAGCCAAAATTGTCTTGTCGATTCTTTTAACTTTTCACTACCGGCAAAGATATAACGTAGTGAATAAAAATCGTATGGATGAGCATAAGCAGCATAACCGTTTAGAAATGTATCGGTCGAAATTAATATAGTTGCCCCGACATCATAGATCATTTCGGGTATGCTACGGTAGTTTAATGGTGATGGATATAGAAATAATTTAATGCCGTTTAGAGTGGTAATAATCGCTCCGCCAAGACCGAAACAATGAAATAGTGGCAGAGAATTAAACACTATATCATCAGGGCTAAAAGGTATTTTCGCAGTTACTTGATATCTATTAGCTTGCAGGTTTCTGTGAGACAGCATCACGGCTTTAGGTTCTCCCTCAGTACCTGAGGTAAAAATTATTGCGGCAGGTTTTTCATCATCACGATTACGGCAAAAATAATTATAATAAGTTTTAGGAAAACGGATAGCTATTGCAGCTTTTAGCTTTGAAGTTAAATTAATCCGGTTTTTAAAATCTTCTAGATAAATTATTTTAATGCCGAAATCAAGCAAGTTAGAGATTAATCCGTGCAACTCCGCTTTTTCAATAAATTGTTTTGAAGTATAAATTACTTTTAGCTGTGCCTTTTTACAAGCGTTAATAATAGTACTTATTCCGCTACTCCAGTTTATTATAGCCGGAACGAAGCCGCTAAACTGCATTGCATAAAAAGTAATTAGTGTATTTGTTGTATTAGGAAGCATCAAACCTAAATGCTTACCGAAAATATTATTTTTCCTTATTAAATCACCAAGGATAAAAGATTTAAGTATTAAATCCCGGTAAGTAGCCTTGTTATTTTCGAAATCATTAACTATTTTTTTCTTAAATCCATGAATTTTGGCAGCTTCTATTAAAGAAGCAAATAAAGTATTTTTATAGTCTGAACTCTCAAACATCATATCAGCCATAATATCGTACAAAGTTCTTGCAATATATTGGCGTCTTTCTTGACCTGGTGCGGTACTCATATCAGCAAATTTTACCGGCGGTAAAACGGTGATGGTAATTTTAGGAAATATTTTTCGCTTTAAGATATTCTTTAGTTTTGAGAAATGAGTAAATTGCGTGCCGTCTATCCTAACAGGTAAAATGGTTGCGTTTGCTTTATCAGCAATCATTCCTGGACCTTCGTAAATCTTCATTAAGGAGCCGGTGACGCTTATTCTCCCCTCCGGAAAAATTGCTATCTTACGGTCATTTTGTACTTCTTTCACCAACGTTTTTATAGCCATCGGGTTGCTTGGGTCAACGGGCAATGTATTTGCCATACGCAAAAAGGGTCTAATCCACCATATTTTGCGAATATCGGGGCTGATTGCAAAGGTCATTTCTTCTTTTAGATAAGCGGCAATTAACGGCGGATCGAGATATGAAATGTGATTTGCAACAACTACCACTTTACTACCGGCTTTTTTGAAATTCTCAAGCCCTTTAACTTCAACCTTATACATTAGATCAAAATAGAACTGAAATAATTTACATAATATCGGATACGGAATAATTTTAACATCAGGGATTAGGCGATAAATATAGATAGTGACTATGATATTAGACAGGCTAATAAATAATATAATCCACGGTATTGTAAAATTTAGGTAAAATAATAACGATAGGATAATAGTTGATCCTACCATAAAAACAGAATTAATTAAATTATTAACGGCAATAATACGACTGCGGTGAGCAGGGTTTGCGTAATGCTGCAATATAGCAAAAAGAGGCACGATATATAAGCCGCCGATTGCAGCCAAAAAGAATAAATCTATGACTATCCGCCAGTTATGCCTTTTTGATAAAAATACAAAAATATTTTTTAATTGTGTAGGTTCATAATTAACCGCACTAATTCTGCTAGCAAAAAATAAATCAATACCGAAAATACTGATGCCGAGGGCTGAGATAAATAGATATTTAACGGTAATTTCATCTTCAAATATTTTGCTACATAAAAACGAGCCAACCCCGACACCAAGAGAGAAAACGGCTAAAAATAAGTTAGCAACATTCTCATCGGCTTTAAATGTTACCTTAGCAAGTAACGGTATCTGAGAAATTATAGCAGCACCGATAAACCAAAACCATGAAATTCCGAGTATCGCCAAATATATCTGCTTTTTGGTTCGAGCATATTTTATTAGCTTTAAGGTCTCATCTAAGATATTAAAATTTATCTTGATATCACGATTTGCATTGCCTGATTTTGGAGCAAAAAGACTTGTAATAAAGCCAAAAACGGCAATTATAACTAAAGAATAAATAATAAAATTATTACTAATTGTATAATAGCTGCCTATTATGGTACCGATAAAAATAGCAATGAAAGTGCCTGCTTCGACAAAGCCGTTAGCTCCAAGTAATTCGTCTTTATTTAAGTGGTCTGGAAGAACGCTATATTTAATCGGTCCGAAAAAAGTGGAATGAATACCCATCAAGCAAATAGAGCAAAGTAGCACCAAGACACTATTATTAGAAAAGCCGTAAATTGCTAAGCCAATTATAGCGATTTCGCAAACTTTAATGATTTTGATAAGGATGGATCGTTCGTATTTATCGGCAATTTGTCCGGCTATGCTTGCAAATATTATAAAAGGTAAGACAAAAATAGCATTAGTAAATAAGACAAGTAAATTATTATACTTGCTTAAAGAACCGACAACGCCGTAAGTAATTAGAATTACAAGAGCATTTTTCAAGATGTTATCGTTAAGACAACCGCATAATTGTACTACAAAATTCGGTAAGAATCGTTTATCTCTAAATAGATATAATTTGTTTGAATCCATAGTATGTAATAGTTTATTAAGTTTTAGTGTTTTTTAGCCTAGAATATGTTTTTAGTTAGAGATGTCATGCCGCACGCTTGCGGTATCTAGAGTAAAGCGAGAAAATAGAGCTTCTTATACTAAAGTATCGTGTAATTTAAGTTAATTTTCTGGATCCCGTGGTCAAGCCATGGGATGACATCGAGTGGATTTCTCGGATCATACCGCTATATTTAATCAGTTTCTATACGTCTTAAACGTATTAATTCATCTGCAAGAGAGATTTTTTCTTCTGTAGAATCAGTATAATCTTCTAACATTGTTTATAATTTAGTTAAAGCTTGTTGTATAGAATCATCTTTATTTTTTAGGGCTTTCTTCCGTCTTTGTAAATTCTTCTTTAAAGCAGTAGATAAGTTTTTTAACTTAGTTTCTGATTTAGTTTTTGTAGCTTGTTCTTTGCTATCTTCGGTAGATGACATAAATAATTATCTTTTCACAACGGTATTATTATATTATACTACGGGTATTTAAAAAACAAAATTATTAAATATTTATGAACTATAGTAATATGACACCTTCTGAGTTGCTTGATCAAAGAAAAAATATTGCAAGGCAAGGAGGGGGTGAAGATAGAATTAATGTTCAACATAAGAAGGGTAAATTAACGGCACGTGAGCGAATAGAAGTATTACTGGATCCCAACAGCTTTACCGAAACAGGTATGTTTGTAGCTCATAGATGCGAAAATTTTGGGATGAATGATAAAAAGTTTTTAGGTGATGGGGTAATAACCGGACATGGTACGATAAATGGTAGGTTAGTTTTTATTTATAGCCAAGATTTTACAGTGCTTGGAGGTTCGCTCGGTGAGTATCATGCTAAGAAAATCTGCGATATTCTAGACCAAGCTATAGCAACAGGAGCTCCTGTAATCGGTATTAATGATTCGGGAGGAGCAAGAATTCAAGAAGGCGTCGACGCTCTAGCAGGATACGGTGAGTTATTTCAGCGTAACGTGTTAGCTTCCGGCGTTATCCCTCAAATCACCTTAATTATGGGACCTTGTGCGGGTGGTGCGGTATATTCGCCGGCTTTAACTGATTTTATATTCATGGTTAAAAATAGCTCCTACATGTTTGTAACCGGTCCAGACGTAGTAAAAACGGTTACGGGTGAAGAGGTTAGTCAGGAAAAGCTTGGTGGTGCTAGAATGCACACCACCAAAAGTGGTGTTGCCGATCTTGCATTTAATAATGATATCGAAGCTTTGCTTGAAATTCGTAGGTTCTTTAACTTTTTGCCGTCCTCTAATCGCAGTCCTCTTCCTATCCGTCCAACAGTTGACCCTGCCGATAGGGTTGATATGTCACTAAGTACCCTAATCCCAAATACTCCAAATAAACCATATGATATGAAAGAGCTCGTTGAGCGTATCGTGGATGAAGGAGAGTTTTTTGAGCTGCAACCTGATTTTGCTAAAAACATAATTATTGGGTTTGGTTATATGGAGGGTTACCCTGTAGGATTTGTTGCTAATCAACCTTTGCATTTAGCCGGATGTTTGGATATTAATGCCTCAAGAAAAGCAGCAAGATTTATTAGATTTTGTGATGCTTTTAATATTCCGGTAGTAAGCCTTGTAGATGTTCCCGGATTTCTGCCCGGTACTTCCCAAGAGCATGACGGTATTATTAAGCACGGTGCTAAGCTTTTATATGCTTATGCCGAGGCAACAGTGCCGAAGATTACCGTAATTACCCGTAAAGCTTACGGTGGAGCTTATATCGTGATGAACTCAAAACATCTTAGAGGTGATGTTAATTATGCTTGGTTTAATTCCGAAATTGCAGTTATGGGAGCAGAAGGGGCAGCAGAGATAATATTTAGAGAAGAGTGTAAAGAGCCGGAGGCTAAGAAGCAGAAAATTGATGAATATAGAAAAGTTGTAACATCGCCTTTTGTTGCGGCATCTAGAGGCTATTTAGATGATATAATAAGACCGCAGAATACAAGATGGCGAATATGCAAAGCATTAAACTTCTTGCGTACTAAAAAAGTGGAGTTACCTTGGAAGAAGCATGATAACTTGCCATTGTGATTGTCATACCGTGGCTTGACCACGGTATCCATAAAAATAACAAAAAATACTAATAATTATTAGTATTTTTAGCTGGACTCCGTGATCAAGTCACGGGGTGACAAAAGTAGAACTGATTCATACCAAAAGAAAATTGTAACAAAAAACTATGACAAAACCTTTATTTGATAAAATTTTAATCGCTAACCGTAGCGAGATTGCCGTTAGAATAATACGTACTCTTAAAAAAATGGGTATAGGATCGGTTGCTGTATATTCTGAAGCCGATACGAATTCAATGTATGTGCAGCATGCGGATGAAGCTTATTATATCGGCGATTCTCCTGCAACCGAAAGCTATTTATCTATTAAAAACCTTGTTTCGGCAATTCGTGAAAGTGGGGCAAATGCAGTACATCCCGGATATGGTTTTCTATCAGAAAATCCAAATTTTGCTAACGTTCTTAAAAGAGAAGGTGTTGTTTTAATTGGTCCTAGTGCTACGATTATCAAAAAAATGGGTGATAAAATTGAAGCAAAAAAGATAGCGATAGAAGCAGGAGTTAGCACTGTTCCAGGTTATATGGGAACTATAAACGATGTTAAGCAAGCAATAGATATTGCAAAGGAAATAGGCTTTCCCGTAATAGTTAAAGCAGCTGCCGGTGGTGGCGGTCGTGGTATGAGGGTGGTTAATAATCCTTCAGAGATGGCAAGTGCATTTGAGTCTGCAAAGCTTGAAGCTGCTAATAGCTTTAGTGATGATCGGTTATTTATCGAGAAATTAATTCAAACACCTCGTCATATCGAAATTCAATTGCTTGCCGATCAATACGGTAATAGTGTATGTCTCGGCGAGCGTGAGTGTTCAATACAACGCCACCATCAAAAAGTAATCGAGGAAGCTCCGAGTTCCTTTATCACTGAAGAGATAAGACAGGAAATGTATAAGCAGGTAATATCATTATCTAAAAAGGTTGGGTATTATTCAGCAGGTACGGTTGAGTTTATAGTAGATAAAGACAAAAATTTCTACTTTTTAGAGATGAATACTAGGCTTCAGGTTGAGCATCCTGTCACTGAGCTAATTACCGGCATAGATATTGTTGAAGAAATGATAAAGATTGCCGCCGGTGAGAAATTATCGTTTACACAAGATGATGTGAAACTAAAAGGCTGGGCATTTGAATCACGAATTTGTGCAGAAAATCCAAGTCGGGGCTTTTTGCCTTCAAGTGGTAGGATTACAGCATATTCTGAGCCTGTAAAAAGTCCTAATATTCGTATAGATACAGGTATTGGGCTTGGCGGTGAAGTTAGTATGTTCTATGACTCAATGATCGCAAAATTATGTACTTACGGTGAAACTAGAGAGCAGGCAATTGAAGTAATGCGTTCTGCCTTAAGCTCTTATATTATTAACGGTATTTCTCATAATATCAGCTTCCTAGAGGCTGTAATGCTGCACCCGCGTTTTGTTAGCGGCAATATCTCCACGGCATTTATTCAAGAAGAATATCCGGACGGCTTTTCCGGTGCAAGTCTAACTTCAGAAGTAACAGCTGTATTCTTGGCAACGGCAATTTTTATTTACATAACCGAGCAAAGAAGAGCTTCTTTGATTTCAGGAAATATTAACAATCAAGCTAATAAAATCGGTACTAGATGGGTAGTAACTATTGATGATAAATTATTTCCAGTGTTAATTACTCCGGTTGAAAACGGTTATAATATTCGTCATGAAAGCGATCGTATATATATCCGTAGTAACTGGAATTTAGGTAATGAGCTGTTTACGGCTATAATTAACGGCAAAAAAACCAACGTTAAAATCGAGAATATCAGAACCGGTTATTTATTATCGCATGCAGGTATTAGCGTAAAAGCTTTTGTCCGGTCTCCACGTATTTCAGAACTTGAAGCATTAATGGTGTCAAAAGTAGTCGTAGAAGAAAATGCAGAACTACAAGCACCTCTTAACGGTCAGATTGCTGCAATAAAGGTAAAAGAGGGGCAGGATGTAACAGCAGGACAGGAAATTATGATCCTAACCGCTATGAAAATGGAAAATATACTTCTTGCAGAACGTGACGGAAAAATAGCTAAAATTTTTGTAAATGAAAAAGATAATGTGGTAAAAGGACAAATATTGCTGGAATTTAACTAAAATTGCTTGTAAATCAATTATTATTATGCCGAATTTAAAAATATTTTTATTTAAATATCTTTATAGTAAGATTTTTATTTATATCTTATCGGTAATAGCAATTATGTCCGTTTGCTATACTTATCATATAATATCGATAGAGCCGAAAGACGGTATAGTTAATTCAAGTAAAGTAATTTGGTTTTTACTAGCTGATTTAATAATTTTTTTGATTCTCGGAATTTTAATAACTCATAAATTTTTTCAAAGCTTTTTCTTTAAAAGTGATGATCAAAATACTTCCAAATTACAAAATCGAATAGTAATTGCATTTAGCTTAGCTGCTGCCGTCCCAACTATAATAGTTTCAATATCCTCAGCTTATTTTTTAAATCTTAGTATCCAAACTTGGTTTGATCAGAAAATTTCTGCTGTACTTGATCAATCTATAATAGTTGCCGATTCTTATGTTACCGAGCATAGATTACAGTTGCGTGAAACTGCGTTAGCCGTTGCCGAAGATTTAAGCGATATGTACTATGATTTAATTCATAATCCGGCTTTATTTACTAAAACCCTTAACACGGAAGCAGAGATGCGTTCGCTTGATGAGGCAATAGTTCTAAATAAGTCCACTAATACAATAGTCGCTAATAGTTATTTGAGCTTTTCATTATCATTTGCCACCATTCCGGCACATTTGATTAAAAAGGCCGATTTAGGTGAGCCGGTGGAAGTTAAATCCGACCCAACTAAAATAAGAATGTTAATTAAATTAAAAGAATATAATGATGTATATTTGTTAGTCGGCAGGTTAATCGATAATAAAATAATTGACCATATAGACGCAACCAACGGGGCAGCTGCAGAATATTATCGACTTAAAAGTCAAGTAGGAAACATACAAATCAAGTTTGCTATTATTTTTATCTTTATAGCACTTTTGTTGCTTTTAGTAGCTATAAGCTTCGGTGTTATATTTACTACCAAAATTGTAAACCCTATTAAGAAGCTAGTTATTGCAACCGATAAAGTAAAAGGCGGCGATCTGACCGTACAGGTTCCTGAGAATGAAGTAGATAAAGATGAAATAGGAACGCTTTATTCTGCATTTAATAGGATGATTAAACAGCTCTCACGCCAGCAAAGGGATTTAGTGATAGCACAACGGGCATTAGCTTGGTCGGATGTGGCAAAGAAAGTAGCACATGAAATTAAAAATCCGCTAACTCCTATTTTACTTGCAGCAGAGCGATTGCTTAAAAAATTTAGCCCTGAAATTAAAGAAAAGGCAGAATTTGAGAATTATTTAAAAATGATTATTCGCCACACTAACGATATCAAAAATATTGTATCTGAATTTGTACTTTTTGCTCGGTTGCCTTCCCCTAAATTCACCAATTGTGATTTAATTTATGCAATTAAGCATATCGTAGAAGCAAGAAAATTGCTTAATGATAGCATTCTTTACAGTTTTGAGACTAGTACTAATCAATTTGACTTTATGTGTGATACTACTCAAATTAATCAGGTAATGATAAATTTGCTTAAAAATGCTGAAGAATCTTTAGAGAAAAAAACAAAAGCCGAAATAAAAATTAACATAAACATCGATGTTCAATTTGCTAATATTACCGTAATAGATAACGGTAAGGGATTCCCGCCTGAGCTAATAGGAAAGGCTACCGAAAGCTACGTAACAACTAGTAGCAAAGGTATGGGGGTAGGGCTTGCCATAGTTAAACGAATAGTCGAAGAACATTGCGGTGTTTTAGATATTTCAAACAGGCTAGACGGTGGTGCTATAATCGATATAAAATTTGATTTGAAAGAACTAAATTCAAAAGCCCAACGTTTGGAAACAAGCGGTATTAGCTAGTGTAAAGAATTCAAAATATACTCGATGAACTTGAAAAATTGGCTACGTAATTCATGAAAATAACAAAGAGCAATTTCTCAAAGCAGAAGAGTATGCATAATAACGGCATATTATATGCATACATTATATATACAAAACAAGTAATTTATCGATAGAAACTATTATTTCCCTAAAAACTTTAAACCTTCTTTTAATCCGTGCTTTTTAAATGGAGTTTTAGCTTGTTTGCCGTCGGCAGTAATAAATTCTATATAATTGTCATTAGATAAAATCATTTCTAAATCATCTTTTGTAATAGTAGCTACAGCCTGACAACCTTGTATTGTACAATTTACATACTTCCCTACAGCTAGCTGTTGACCGTCACTATTAATAACTGTGCCGGCAGGAATTTGAACGTTAGGAGGAAGTACTTCAATTATCTTTAATTCTTTCGCATCTTGCTCACTATTAAAATAACCTATATGATAAATTGCTAGT
>Ga0153985_1000306_pt1 | contig 13735 bp, 16 predicted proteins | sample TSGA069MetaG_FD_104715 | JGI IMG/M metagenome (GOLD analysis project Ga0153985, IMG submission 104715) | Attine ant fungus gardens microbial communities from Georgia, USA - TSGA069 MetaG | ecosystem: Host-associated > Fungi > Mycelium > Unclassified | place: USA: Georgia, Alexander Wildlife...
ATAACTGTAGAAGACTGTCAAAAGACTATGAATTAAGCCTTTTTTCTGCCGAAAACTTCATACGACTTGCTTTTATATCGGTAATTATCAAGCGTTTTTAAATTCATGAAGACAGCTTCTAACATTTATGACCAAGTAGAGATAGAATAAAAAGATCCAGCGCCAAACCATGGATGAAATAAAAATCGTTTCATCTTTTCTTTTTAATGTGAAATATTGATAGATTAGACAAGGAAAAAAGACACAAGCGATAAGATAGAGTGAGAATAAAATATCTAAAGAATTCAAACTATCACCTCACTCTTTGATTTAATCGATTAAATTTGTTTGAAAGAACCGTAGTAATTTCTCGGAAGAAGACGATGAACAGACAACCACCTCCTACGATTAACAAGATAACAACAGTTGAAAAGATTGGTCCGCTGATCGGCTCACTTATATGATCGTAAATTCTTTTTTGCAAGAAGTATGACCAAGGGTCAAAGAAATTAATCGTAAGGATAAATGAGGTGAAAAGAGTCATAATTCCCCAAATCGGCCAGCGTGATTTTTTGTTCAATAAATAGGCGTTATCCTCTTCTAATGAAAAGGTTTGATAATTCTTGTAGGCCCAAAAAATAAGCAGCGAACCTAGCAATAGGAAGAGCATGTTCAGCCACCAGAAACCGCCCATTTTTCCAACCGAATAAACAAACAACGTCTCAGGAAATTGTTTGTGCAGGATATTCTGTGCTGTGTAGATCAGATTTCCTAAGCGATAGATAGTAGATGGAACAGAAAGTGTCAGCCACCAATAAACCGCCCAAGTCAAAGGTCCAAAAACGCTATTTCCAACCAGGGCACCGATAAAGGCGCTGCTGCAAAACATTACGAACAACAGACAAAAGTTACTCACAACGGAAGTAAACAGCTGTCCTAAAGTAGCATTCATATAAGGAGCAGGAATCAGCGAATGAATCAGTAAAGCATAAAGTGATTGTCCAATTAAAATTGAAAGCAGAAATGGCAACGCAACATATAAGAGCTTCTTCTTAAATAGTTCTTCTCGCGAAAAGCTTAACGAAAACAGAAAGCGATTAAAGCCTGTCTTTTGATCGATAAAGAAGAGTAGAAATCCTGCAAAGGGAACAATGAATAATAAGATAGATCCTAAAAGGAAGCGACCGAAACTTGCACTATAAGGGATCTTGTCTGAATAGTTTTCCGCCTTCATCATAGTTTTGTAGGCAGTGGTTGAGTTATACAAGGAGAAAGAACTATAAAAAAGCAAGGTTGTATCACGATACTCCTCGTACGATTTATAGGGAACGTTATCCATTTTTTCTTCATCATAATAAGTATAGCTGTCAGGATCTGCCTCGAATTGGGCTTTGACTTCGGGATTATTGTAGAAATTTTTCCATTGATTGTTTTGAGTGATTGCTGTGAAGGTGCAGATGGCGATCACTAACAAACATGCAGCAATCAAAACTTTCTTATACCGTTCTAAAATAATTGAACGAATCATTTCAGTATCCCCTTTCTATGTTGCTTTAAATTTGCTTCGAAAAGGTCTTCCAAGGATAGGGGTAGTTCTTCATAAACAAGCGGTTCAAATTCTTTGATCGCTGTTTCAAGTTCCTCTGAGAAGTCCTCGAAGACTACGGTGACAACTCTGCCTTGGAAATCCAGCATTTTAGAATAATCTTTTACGACAGCAGGAACTTTTTTTGTTTTGAACACTAGTTGAAGTTTTTTCGCGTTTTCACGCATATCTTCTAAACAATAATCCTTAATAATCGTTTGGTCTTTTAAGAGTAAAACGCGCTCTACTAAATTTTCCAATTCTGATAAGTTATGCGAGGCGATTAAAGCAGTTCTTGAACGAACACCCAGATGGTCCATTAATAGCCCGATAACTTCTTTTTTTACGATGACATCTAATCCGTCAAAAGGTTCATCAAATAGTAAATATTGGGCATTTGAACAGATAGCTAAAATGATCTGAAATAAAGCTTGCTGACCTTTTGAGAGTTGACGATAGTTTTGATTTAATACAAATTCATATTGTTCAATGAAATCTAGAAACAACGATTGATCAAATTTCGGATAGGCTAATTGATAAAACCTGGCGATTTTTTGAATAGAATAAGTCCGTAAAAAGTTTTCTTTTTCATCAATAAAAAAAATATCTTGTTTAACAGCAGGATGTTCGAATACCGATTTTTCGTCAATTAGAATATCGCCGCTGTCAGGCAAAAAATGACCGGCAAGTATTCTTAGTAATGTTGTTTTCCCCGAACCGTTTCGACCGACAAGTCCAACGATTTCATTATCAGATAAGGCAAGCTCAATATCTTTTAGGATAGAGCGTTGATCAATTGTTTTCACTAATTTTTTGACAATCAAGATGACTGACCCCCTAATTTTTTTTCTGCCTCTTGTATCCATTGCAGCAATTCTTCTTGCGTGACCTGCAAATGTCGTGCTTCAATGACTAATTCGTTTAACGTATTTTTAAGTTCCTGAACACGAATTTCATCTCTCGGTATTTCTTCAATCGCGCGAACAAAGGTACCCTTGCCTTTAACGGTGACTAAAACTTTTTCTGTTTCAAGTACTTTATAAGCCTTGCTTATTGTGTTTGGGTTCATCAATAGCTGCTTGGCCATCTCTCTGACTGAGGGAATTTTATCTCCTGGCTGCAAAATACCCTGTAAAATATCCTCTTTGATGCTTAATACTAATTGTTCATAGTAAGCTCGACTGCTGTTTTTATCGATCCGAACCATGTCATCACCACCCTATTAAGTTGTTCGTGTGTACTAGTATACATTGTACACTTGATTTAGGCAATGACTTTTTTTCGTTTTCTGCTATACTGAAGGGGAGCGTATGTTCGTTTGTTGAAACTGAGATTAGGAGTGATAAAGATGTATCGTTGTCAATGGTCAGGAAATAATGAGAATATGCAAGTCTATCATGATACAGTGTGGGGCGTTCCGGAATATGATGATCAACGCCTTTTTAGAAAACTAGTTTTAGATATGAATCAAGCAGGATTGAGCTGGCAAACTATTTTGAATAAGATGGATAACTTTGATCAGGCGTATGAAGAGTTTGAGATTGAAAAGGTTGCCAGGTTTGATGAAGCAAAAGTAGAAGAATTGATGCAGAATGCGGGAATTATTCGCAATCGTCGAAAAATCGATGCTGCGATCATCAATGCACAGAAGATCTTAGATATGCAGGCGGAAGGCTTAAGTTTTTCTGATTACTTATGGGGTTATACGAATCATGAGGTGTTAGATAATCAAATTAACTCTGCCTCAGAAGTGCCGGCAAAAACAGAGTTGTCGGATAACATTGCCAAAGACTTAAAGAAACGCGGGTTTAAATTCGTAGGCAGTACGACGATCTATGCCTTTTTACAAGCTGTTGGAATCGTTAACGATCACGAAGTAGCGTGCTTTCGTTATGAAGAATTGAACTAGTGCTCACTTTTATTCTGAGCAATAATCTTGAAGCGTTTTTCTTAATTGATAGAATTGAGTAACTAGCATAAAGAGGTGATTCAATGGCAAGAGCAGTATTTTATGGAGCGATTAGTTTAGATGGCTATTTGGCTGACAAAGAGGACCGGTTAGAATGGCTGTACAATCAAGAGGGGGGCGAGCTTGTTCCCTACGATACATTCTATCAATCGATTGATTACACGATGATGGGACGGCGAACCTACGAGGTTGTGAAGCGAGATGCAGCATTAGACCCCATTTATCCAGAAAAGAAGAATTTTTTATTTAATCATTCTGATAGTAAAGTAAATGACAACATACAGGTTGTTCATGGAGATCCAGTCGAATTCATCAGAAATCTGCCTGCGGATAAAACTATTTGGGTGGTTGGCGGGGGCGCGCTATTGCAGCCAGTGATCGAAGCAGGGATAATCGAAGAATGGTGGATACAAATCGTACCTGTTTTATTAGGAGAGGGCGTTCCTTTATTTTTACCTCAAACCAATCAACAAAAACTACAATTATTGGAAACAGAGCAATTCGGCCAGTTTGCACAAATCCATTTAAAAAAATAAAAAAGCCAGATTTCTGGCTTTTTTTTTAGTACTCGTTATCGTCTATCTCACTAGCTGCAGCTTCAAATTTTGCTTGGCAAGGTAAAACGATTTTTTTTTATCTGGAAAAGTTTGGTCAAAGAGTTCTAAGCCGTCAGGATCGGGATACAACCCAGGAGAAAAAATGATTTGACCATGGATATTATCCAGCGCGCCATCCTTCAAAGGCAACGCCATAATTCCAGTATAGAATTTTCCATCGGGCATAGAAATACCATATTTCTTTGTACCAACAAATCCGTAGGGATGATAGTGATAAGGAAAGCCTCCAAGTACAATCGCGTCATAGCCTAAACGTTTCGCTTCAGCGATGGAGTGCTCGATTAACAGTCTGCCGTAGCCCTGACGGTGGTATTCTGGAGCGATACTCACAGGTCCAAAGGAAATTACGAGGTACTCAGCGCCATTTTCAGCTGCTATTTTTGCTTGGCTATAGAAAATGCTGCCGATAATTTCCCCGTTAAGTTCGATGACAAAAGTCAGCTCTGGTAAAAAGTCAGAATGACTGCGAAGCGTGTGGGCAAGGTAGTGTTCTTCGGCTCCAGGAGTATATAAATTCCAAAAAGCATCACGCGTGATCTGTTCAACGATCCGATAATCATTTTCTTCTTCAAGTCTAATGTTAACAGTCAAATAAGTTCCTCCAATCTTTTATTTCAGTTAAGTATAGCATAGGAAAAGTTCAGCTGGTGAAACCAAAAAAGCAATAGATATAATCCATAATGGGACTATATCTATTGCGGGTTATTGTTTCGTCTATTTTGTTAGCTTGTTAAAGAATTCAATGTATTTATCAGTAATCAACTTGAAGAAATCAACTGTGCCGTCAGCGATATGACCGTCGTTGTCAACTAAGTTCATAATGCCGCCAATGTAAGCTTCAGGTTGTTGTAAAGTTGGAACATCGAGAAATACCAATGATTGGCGTAAAGCGTGATTTGCACCAAACCCGCCAGAGCCGCCAGGAGATACAGTCACTACTAAACCAGGTTTGCCGCCCCAAACACTGTTGCCCATTGGACGAGAACCAACATCTAGAGCATTTTTCAATGCGGCTGGAACAGAACGATTATATTCAGGTGTTACGAAGAATAAGCCGTCGACTTCACTGACCTCTTTACGGAAACGGGACCAAGTTTCAGGGACAGAACCCTCAACATCTAGGTCTTCATTATAGAATGGAAGGTCTCCAATTTCGATAAATTTTGCTTCGAATCCATCAGGCAATAATTCTGCAAATTGTTTTGCAACTATTTTGTTGTAAGAATCTTTGCGTAAACTACCTACTAAAATACCAATTTTTTTTGTCATAATGACTCCTCCTAATCTGAAATAACATTACGTTTGTTATTCGATGTATTAATCTTACAAAAAATAAGTAAAAGGTGCAAAAGATATGCTTATAAAGAAAATTCAGCCTGTAAAGAAAAAACTCTTTACAGCTAACTAAAAGCGTGTTAGACTACATCTTGTGATTAATTATATGGAGGTGTAGTTATACAATGGCAGTTAAAATTCGCTTGAAACGTATGGGTTCTAAAAAGAAACCTTTCTACCGTATCGTTGTTGCTGATTCTCGTTCTCCTCGTGATGGACGTTCTATCGAAACTGTGGGTACTTACAATCCTTTGAAGAACCCTGCAGAAGTCGTATTAAAAGAAGAAGATGTTTTAAACTGGTTACAAAAAGGTGCACAACCTTCTGATACAGTTCGTAACATCCTTTCTAAAGAAGGCATCATGCAAAAACACCACGACGCTAAATTCGCTAAGAAATAAGGTGATCAAATATGCAAGATTTAACTAACCTTGTGTTGACCATTGTACACCCTTTGGTGACAAAACCTGAAGAAGTGAAATTAGAGATCGAAGAGTCTAAAGATTTCTTGGAGTATAACTTAACTGTTGCACCCGAAGATATCGGCAGAATTATTGGAAAACAAGGCCGAGTTGCAAAAGCGATCCGTACGATCGTGTATAGTGTTCGGACTAATGGACCGAAGAAAGTTCGTCTTAACATCGTGGATGGTAAATAAAGTAAAGCACTCGAGTCGGTTTGATTCGAGTGTTTTTTCGTTAGAAATACGTTAAACTATGGATGGAGGTGTTCCATCATGAAAAAATATTTGTTGTTGTTTAGTGCATTGTTTGTTTTGGCTGCCTGCAATTCAGGAAATAATGATTCAAAAGATAGCACCACGAAATCGACCGCAGCTGCGACAGAGAAAACCAGCTCGAAAAAAAGTACAACTAGTAGTTCAAGTAAAAATTCGTCAGATACAAAAGCGCAAACCAGTTCAACGAAAACTGATTCATCCCACGGCGATCATGCGATGTCGGCGATGGACGAACTACAAGCCAACTATCCAAATGACAAGTTTCCTGATCCTGCTACTGTCAGTGAAGGAAAACAAATCGGTATCACCGCTTCTGAAGAGCAAGGGACATTGAAGGTTAATTACTATATCGTTAATGAAGAGACGCCTTTCAATGATCCAATCTTAAATGATCAAACACCAGTCGCTCAATTTCAACGCAAGACTTTTGATTCGAAAGAAATTGCACAAAATGAAGTTGGACAAACCTATGATCCAAATGGTCAACAGGTTGATCTAGGTCATAAGATTACTGGATATCGCAATGCAGGTGCCGGTTCCAGCTTTATTATGTGGAAGGAAGGCAATTGGAGTTTAGCTGTACAGGCTAATAATCTGGAACAAGAAGATCCGGTTCCATTGGCAAAACAGACGGTTGAATATCTGGAGGGGGCATTTTTACCAGCTCCTCACGATGCGGGACAAATTTCATTACGTGTAGCTTCAGGCGATTTTCAATCAAATAGCGTGGTTTGGCAAGACAATCAAACCGTTTATACAATTCTGAACAGCGATTCGATGAACAGCTTGAAGATGGCTGTCTCAATGGCAAAATAGACAAAACAGAAAGAGGAAAATACGTGACCAATTATTATAAAGTCGGAAAAATCGTTAATACGCACGGACTTCGCGGAGAAGTTCGTGTGATTTCTACTACTGATTTTACGGAAGAACGTTATCAAGTTGGAGAAAAGCTTTTCTTATTCTGCGATAAACAGGATGTTCTTTCTTTGACGATTGCAAGTTACCGCAGACATAAAAACTTTGATTTGCTGAGTTTTGAAGGCTATGAAAATATCAATCTGGTTGAACCTTTTCGCGATGGCATTTTAAAGATTTCTGAGAAGCAGCTTGGGGAACTTGACGAGCATGAATACTATTATCATGAGATTATCGGCTTAACGGTTGTTGATGAAGAGGACAAGGAAATCGGCAAGATTACTGAGATTTTATCTCCGGGGGCCAATGATGTTTGGGTAGTGAAACGCAAAGGGCAAAAAGATGCGTTGATTCCATACATTAAATCTGTAGTGAAGGACATTGATTTGACCGAAGGCATCGTTCACGTGGAAATTCCGGAAGGGTTGTTGGATGATGCGAATTGATGTATTGACGATTTTTCCTAAAATGATTGAGGGCCCATTAGGTGAGTCAATCATCGGAAAAGCCGTTGAGAAGAATCTATTGGAGATCAATGTTCATGATTTCCGCCAGTATTCGGATAACAAACACAAACAAGTAGACGATTATCCATATGGCGGCGGTGCAGGTATGCTGTTAAAGGTCCAACCGATTTATGATAATCTAAAAGCAATCGAAGCAGAATCTGGTCTTCAGAATAAGCGTGTGATTCTGCTTGATCCAGCGGGGAAACCCTTCAATCAAAAAATGGCGGAGACGTTTTCTCAAGAAGAGCAGTTAGTATTTATTTGCGGACATTACGAAGGCTACGACGAGCGAATTCGCTCATTAGTGACCGATGAGGTATCCTTGGGTGATTATGTATTGACTGGCGGCGAACTCGGCGCGATGGTCATGATTGACGCGACTGTACGGTTATTGCCGGATGTTCTGGGGAATCAAACTTCGGCCCAAACAGATTCTCATTCCACTGGATTATTAGAACATCCGCAGTACACACGACCCGCAGAATTTGAGGGAATGGGTGTTCCAGAAGTTTTGATGAACGGAAATCACCGTTTGATTGAAGAATGGCAATTGAAGGAATCATTACGTCGTACGTATTTACGACGACCGGATATGTTAGAAAAATTAGATTTGACTCCAGAGATGGAAAAATTTTTAACAGAAATTAAGCAAGAAGAAGAATAACTTATTGAGAGTCCTTGATTAGCAAGGGCTCTCTTTTTATAGCTAAATTCGGCTAAAATTAGACTTGCTACGATACGTAACAGCTTTGCTGAAAAAAGTTTAATATCATACGGGGGTGAATAATTGTATGATTGAAGCAGAAATAACTATGGAGGAGAGGCAGATGCAATGTGGAGAAAAAATTCAGAAAATGAGATCCGAACAAAATTTAACACAAAAAGAATTGGCTGAAAAATTGACTGTATCCAGACAAGCGATTGCTAAGTGGGAGACGAATCGTGGTACTCCAGATATTGAAAATTTGAAAGGACTCGCACAGCTTTTCAATATAAGTATCGATTATTTAGTCAACGAAGAAGAAGTGATCGAAAATCATATACTCAAAGTACCGATTGATCCTTCGAATTATACAATGCCAAAGGGAAATGCTTTATTAGAGGATCAAATCATTTTAGAAAAATTTCCAAATGCGGTAGCGATTCGTGAGTTATATCGTAAAAGAAAGATGAGTTCTAAGGAGAAAGTCGTGGATTTTCTGCTGCTTCCAGGAATCCATGAAGTGGAGGATCATTGGCGTGATCCTAGTAAGTATTATTTAATCAAAGAAAAGGGAGTCCATTATTTGGTCAATGTTACTAAAAGGGAGCTTCTTATTCGTCGAATGTCTATCGATACGAGTGGCAAGTTCTTTGATTTTGCTGAGGATCAATTCATCAAGACACGCCGAAAAATAAAATAAGGGTTAACTGACAAGAATTTTATCTTTACAGATAGATAATCCTCTGTTAGAATATTCAGGTGAGTGTAAAACTCATCTATTATACGATATTCCGCTGGGACAGCCGTCCTAAGAATGTTTGGAATAAGGAGAATGATAAAAATGAATCCATTGATTCAAGAACTAACTCAAGAACAATTACGTACTGACATCCCAGCATTCCGCCCTGGGGACACTGTTCGCGTTCACGCGAAAGTTGTCGAAGGAACTCGCGAACGTATCCAGTTATTCGAAGGCGTTGTAATCAAGCGTCGTGGAGCTGGCATCAGCGAAACTTATACTGTACGTAAAATCTCTAATGGTGTTGGTGTGGAACGTACTTACCCACTACACACGCCACGTGTTGCTAAAATCGAAGTAGTTCGTTACGGTAAAGTGCGTCGTGCAAAACTTTACTACTTGCGTGCATTACACGGAAAAGCAGCTCGTATCAAGGAAATCAGAAGATAAGAAGACTCGAAGCTGTCTTTCAATTTTCGAATGTGAAAAGCCCTTGTATATCAAGGGCTTTTTCTATTGCTCTTTTTTATTCGTCAGGTGAAAATATGGATTTTCGTCTGTAATTGTCCTAGATTGTCCCGTTTTGACTATCAATATCGTCAAAATAGGGTAGTCACTCCAAAATCTTTGACGACCAAATCAATCCGATTTTACCAAAACGAATACACGAATTTAGCGGGCTTGAGGTTGACTTGCTAAAATCGATAGCCATTACCAATGCACTAATTGCGATTGCTAAAAAGACTGATAGAACACGTCTCTACAATAAAATTGAGAGGTAGACGTAGATGATTTCTAAAGATGCAAGGATAGTTTGGAAGGAGAAAAATGATCTCTTTCTACTAACTCATATTCAACAATTTATAGGTGAAAACAATATTCAGTCTGTTCGACAATACCAACAAAAATTAAAGGAATTTCCAAAGGCAGCACCCAGCATTTGGTTTATTACTGAAAGATTTGGCTCCTGGGATAAGTTGTTAATCCAACTAGGGAAAGAAAAACCTGAGCGATACTGCTGGTCAAAAATGTCGGATGAAGAGTTGTATAAAGTAGTGAAAGATTTTGTTAATCAGGAAAAAATCTATTCTCAGAAAAGATATGAGAAAGAATTTGCTCATAATCCAAATGTTCCATCCTTGTATACATTAAAGAAAAGATTTGATAATTTCAAACCATTATTTAGAAGAGAGAAACAAGGTTTTTCTAATATAGAGCTCCTGATAGAATTATATGCTGAGATAATACGTTTGGGTTTAGAGGATAGTTTGTCTATGACTGAATTCAGAAGCCGAACGACTTCTGAAAAGCTTCCATCAGTTGATACAATCATGAGAAAAACTGGTAAAAGCTGGGAAGAGTTAATGGAAGAAATTGGATTTGATTATAGGAAAATAAAGATAGAGAAGTTGATTAGAAATTTTAAATAGTAGCAGAATTAATTCTGTATTAAAATATAAGGGATTGCATAATTAATGCGATTCCTTTTTTATGGATCTGTTATGCATAGTTATCGAAAAAATGAAATATTACTTTTTTGTAATGGTAATGGGATTATACGATGTTTATATCCATTAAATTAATAAAATCGTTAAATTTGTGATATCTATTGACCACCTTATACTTTTCGGATATGTAATTCCATGATTGAGGGCGCTAGCATGGTTAAAATTCTTTCAGTTATTTCTTCAGGTGTTTGATGGAAATCAGATAAAAACCATTCTTCAGTAATGGCTTTTACGCCAGTCGTCATGTAGGTGGAATAAGTTGCAATTATGTTTTTATCAAATTTGATTGTAAAGAATTTCGGTAAGGCAATCAAAAAATGATTGTAGTAGGTTGAATGAAGAATATCCATAAAGTCGACATTATTGTGATCTGATAATAAAGCAACTATGTATTTTTGATTTATATAAAAAAAGTTCAATATTTCTAAAGTATTGGGAAATAAGACAGCTTTTATTGCATCAGAATCTTCAAGATTAACATTATCTAAAAAGGGAATATTTTTCTTTTGTATGTTATCGAAATCATTAAGTAGGTTTTCAATAAGTACATCAAGTATGTCTTCTTTATTTTGAAAATAATTATAAAATGTGACACGACTAATACCAACATATTTTGTAATTTCCATGATTGATATTTTATCAAAGTGTTTGTTTTTAAATAATTCAATTGTACAATTGGTAATTACTTTTTCCATTTCAGAATCATTCATTATGTATCTCCCCTTAAATCAATTCACGATGTAAACATATCAGCTTAATAATACATTGAGCAAAAGGAAATTTCAATAAATAGCCATTTCAAATAGAAATTGAGTATCATAAAGTTTACAGATTAAAAAAAATGTAAATTGAAATTTTAATTTATCCTTGTATTATAGGAAAAGATAGATGTGTTATTTTTAAAGGCATGATTCAATATAGGTCAATCAACTATATTATTATAAAAATAACGTTGTATTTTCAATAATGATTAAGGGAGATTAGAATGAAAAAAAGATTTGTAGAGATGATAAGTCTAATTGTATTAGTGACGTCTCAGATGGCAGGGGTAATTTCTGTATATGCAGAATCTAAAGAAGAGGACAAAGAAATAGTATCTACAGAGAGCGCTGACATTGAGAAAGATATTCAAGTAGAGGATGATCAGATTAAATTTAGTGAACGAAGTATTGAGAAAGGTAAAGAAGCAGAACCAATTTCGGATAATATTGTGGAACACGACGATTTGATCAACAATAGTTCTAAAGATAGTAGTATGGAAACTAAAGAAACTATTGAAAAAAGTGATGAGTTACATTCAGGAACTTTTGGAACAAGTGACTGGCGGATCGATAATGACGGTATTCTACATATTTATGAGGGTGAATTTGCTACTCTAATAAATATTTTTAAGAGTCCTTGGGAAGAGTATAGTGATAAGATAAATGCAATTAAATTTGAAGGACCTGTAAAAGCTCATGGAAATTCGTACAATTTGTTTGGCAAGTTAAATTTAGTTTCATCTTTTATCAATCTTTCATACTTAGATGTTTCCAATACGAGAATTATGACTGGAATGTTTTCAGGCATGAGTTCATTGTCCGAATTGGATGTAACAAACTTTGACACTCGCAATGTGACCGATATGCGTAATCTGTTTTCAGGCATGAGTTCGCTGTCAGAAATAGATATATCAAATTTTGATACGCGCAATGTGACTGATATGGGTGGGATGTTTTCAGAAATGAGCTCACTACGCGAACTAGATGTAATAGATATGGATACCCAGAATGTAACTAATATGGGTGGGATGTTCTCAGGAATGAGTTCATTGACCGAATTGAGTGTATCAAATATTGATACCCAGAATGTGACCAATATGAGCTATATGTTTTCAGGAATGAGCTCGTTGACCGAATTGGATCTAACAAATTTTGATACTCAGAATGTGACTTATATGAGCTATATGTTTTCAGGAATGAGCTCGTTGACTGAATTGGATGTAAGCAACTTTGATACGCGAAATGTGACTGATATGAGTTATATGTTTTCGGGCATGAGTTATTTGTATCCTGGAATATTAAGCTCGCTATCCGAATTGGATGTAAGCAACTTTGATACGAGTAATGTGACTAATATGAGTCATATGTTTTCAGGAATAAGCTCACTAACAGAACTGAATCTATCGAATTTTATAACAAATAATGTGACCAATATGAGCTACATGTTTTTTGAAATGGATTCTTTATTGGATCTGGATGTGTCAAACTTTGATACCAGTAGTGTAACCAGCATGAGTTATATGTTTTCAGGAATGAGCTCGTTAATAGAACTGAATCTATCGAACTTTACTACTAGTAATGTTTTAAGCATGAGTTATATGTTTTTAGGGATGAGTTCGTTGAATGAAATAGATATTACGAATTTTGATACTAGTAATGTCACGAACTTGGTTGCAATGTTTTCGGGTGTCAATTCACTGACTACACTTGATTTATCAAATTTTGATACCAGCAATGTCATAAATATGAATAACATGTTCAATGGTATGGGTTCGCTGATTAGTTTGGATATTTCAAATTTTGATACCAATAGTATAGCGGGTGGTACAAATTATATGTTTGCAGGAATGAACGAGTTGAGAAAAATAGTTTTGTCTCCCAATTTCAAGTTTATTTCGGGCACGGGTAGTTTCTTTCCAGATGCACCTTCTGAATCACCTTATACTGGAAAATGGATGAACATTGGTGATGGTACTATCAATTCTCAGAGTCGAAAATATGTATTTACAGCTGAACAGTTACAAACCAGCTATCTAGGATCAGATATGGCAGATACTTATATTTGGGAAAGCGACTTGAGTTCAATCAATGTTCATAATTCAACCATTCATGTGGGAGACACATGGACTGCAAAAGATAACTTTGACAACGCTATAGATAAGAACGGGAATGAAGTACCATTCAGTGATATTAAAGTAATAGGAGAAGTAGATACTGGTGAATCAGGAGAATATGAAATAAGTTATCACTACGATGGGATAACAAGTGTAGCCAAAGTAACGGTGAAGGAAAAAGAGACAGATCCAGTAATTAACGTCCATGATTCAACCATTCATGTGGGAGATACATGGACTGCAAAAGATAACTTTGACA
>Ga0153985_1000310_pt1 | contig 13661 bp, 11 predicted proteins | sample TSGA069MetaG_FD_104715 | JGI IMG/M metagenome (GOLD analysis project Ga0153985, IMG submission 104715) | Attine ant fungus gardens microbial communities from Georgia, USA - TSGA069 MetaG | ecosystem: Host-associated > Fungi > Mycelium > Unclassified | place: USA: Georgia, Alexander Wildlife...
AGGTCTTCTCTATCTTGTGAAATTGATTTTATATATTTGTGTTTAAATAACAGATAACTGCATTATTTTAGCTAATGTTCTTGTTTCTATTGGGATTTTCTGTTCAGTTGGTGCGCTGACCCCGATTACTGGGGAATGAACTATTTCGTTACTATCCAAACAAATGGTCAATTGAAATTTTGCAGGAACCAGATAGATCCCTTTTAAACCTGATTGACAAAAAATATAGTCGCGAATTAAAAAAACTAGAAAAAATTGTAAGTGAATTTTTGATCTATCAACAGCACGAAGCCTTTATCCCGCTCTATATCAGCTGTCTAGTCACTAGAATAGATAATATTTTTCAGCGCTTAGTCGAATCCGATAAACCGATCAGTGTCCTTTTATTGTCAGACACCTCGGCGACGCATGAACGGTTTTGGCAGTCCATTTTTCCTGCCTATCTCAAGGGAGCGGTCAAGTATGACTATTTTGAGACACCTTTTATCCACCAAGATCAGCTGACCTATCTAACTCAAGAATACGACTTGATCATCACAGATGTTACTATGACCGGCCTAGTGTCCGTCTGCCCGCTGATCGCGATCAATTCTTATCCTACAGCAAAAGATTTTGATCGAATCCAGCAGTTTATTAACCATTTTGAACCATTTCCATTACGAAAGGAACTATATAATGAACTTACGCCGTCTACTTAAGCGTGATAGTCAACGCCAACTACAATTAATTGAAACACTCTATTACTCGCAACATCCTCGTTCAAGTGAAGAACTATGCAAGATCGCTGAATGTACGAAACCAGTACTTTTAAGTGATGTTCGCGCCTTAAATACTCAAAGCGACTACTACAAAATTATTCGAGAGAACAGCTTGTATCGCTTAGAACTGAAGGATAACGCAACCCTCGATGTTTTTTTCTCGACAATGCTTACTAATTCAGTGGCATTTAGAATTTTAGAGACGATTTTTTTTGAAAATTGCTTCTCTTTAATCGAACTTTCTAAACGATTATTTTGCAGCCTGACTACTGTTCAATCCGCTATGATAAGATTACGAGAGGCTTTAGGGCATTGGAACATGACTATCCAGCGCCAGCCTTTTCGAGTGACAGGAAACGAAACAGCTATTCGCCATTTGTTTTTTCTATATTTCTCTGAAAAGAAGATAACCCGGGATGATCTCCTCTTCTGTCCTGAGTTTTTTCAATTCGGAGATGAGGTCGTTCATTCGATGATCACGAATAATAAATTTGACGTGTCACTGGCACAATACGATCGTTTACGATTGACATTCTTTATTAGTTTGATTCGAATCTCGAATGGTCATCGGTTGTCTTCGCAGTTCTTGAAATCCTCTGTGTTAGTCCCGCCTGACCAGCGCGCAATAAATAATTTTAATCGTTCTTTGCGTAAGGAATTACGAATCTTACTCTCTAACGATGTCATGAAAGACAGCTTCTGGCTGCTTTATTCGGATCTTTTTTTGTTGGGTGAGGAACAAAAGGAGCGCGTGCTGGAAACAAATCACACGGTAGCTTATCATTATGAAACTCATTACGTATTAGCTGAGAGATTGAGTAAGAAGTTGGTCGTACCCTTAAATGAACAGCAAAAGGAACAACTGGCAACTATCCTGATCAATCAACATCTCTTTCACGCAAAAACGAAGGAATTTGTCAGTGTACTGCGAGATCGAAAAAAAGATTGTTTAAGGTTGTTAGATACTTTTCATGCCCACTGTGTCTATCAGCTGCGTAATTTAGTGATTGAATTTACAAAAGACTATCAAATTTTCGGTTCGCCGGAGTTTATTGACAATTACATCTATCAGATCGTGGCTACGATTCCGAGTTGTTTAAATGGGATGAAACAATCGGAGAGTCCGGTCAATCTCTTGGTCGTTTCAGCTGATTCTAAAATGCAGGAAAGTCTGCTGATCGAACTTTTACGTTTTTCTATTAGAGGAAATTACGCGATCCATCAGATTAGTGTGGATCAATTACATAATAAAAGCTATTTAGAGCTTTTCGAAGAACACGATATCGTTATTAGTACTTCTACCTTTGATGTGCCGACATGCAAAACACCCATCATCGCTGTCGAGCTGTGCCCCAGTATCCAATCATTGAATAAAATTCAACAGTTAGTTGATCAGACCGTTCTGGAAAACAATCCTTTTCCTAAAAAAGAAAGAAAGGATGAACTTGAGTAATCACTCAGGTCCATCCTTTCTTTCTTCTAAACGTGCGATCTCTTTATCCATCGAAGCCTTTTCCGCGGTTAAACTATTGATCATCCGCTGATACTTCTCTTTTCCATTTTTCTTGCGAATCACATTCAATTGAAGTGCCGAAAATAGTATGACGATTAAAGAAAGAACAACGATTGCGCCGAAAAGAACGCTTAACTCTACTCTAAAAAGTGTATATAGTAACACGATCAAGCCAACCACAATTTCTAAAATACTGAGTTTAGCTCTGCGTCCCCCGCCAAAAATAATTCGTTTTAATGTGGGACCGTGAAGTAATTCTTCATAACGAGTCAAGCGCGCTTCTAAGAAACTGACCTGCTCTTTTAATAAATCGATTCGTTGATTATCTGGCATAATGACCTCGCTCCTTAATATCCTTTTTATATTATCTCTAGTAATCTCCGTTTGCGCAAATATTTTATTTCTTATAATAAAAATAATAATCTTCTTCAACCAGAACACGTCAATAAGAACTTGCTAAGCATAACCGGCTGACTATTAAAATATGTAAAGGATTTCATTTGGTCACAATAATTCATACGCGGTAAATACTTTGCAAATTCTTAGTTGAAATTGTGCTGATTTCCTGTACAATTATTTTGTAAGCGAATCCACTTCGTATACGAATAGTTAAGAAGGAGTGTGTCAAATGATTATTGGAATTCCAAAAGAAATCAAGAACAACGAAAACCGTGTTGCGCTTCCCCCAGCAGGTGTATTTGATCTAACCAATCGCGGTCATCAAGTATTAGTTGAAAAGGATGCTGGTAAAGGTTCAGCCATCTCAGACGAAGAATACGTTGGTGCAGGGGCTAAAATCATCGACAATGCTGCAGATGTTTGGGCAGCTGATATGGTCATGAAAGTTAAGGAGCCGCTTCCAGAAGAATATCAATATTTCCGCAAAGGATTATTATTATTCACTTATTTACACTTGGCTGCCAACAAACCTTTAACAGAGGCATTAGTCAGCAGCGGTGTGAACGCCATTGCTTATGAAAACGTCCAACCGGCAGACAACACATTGCCGTTACTTGCCCCAATGAGCGAGATTGCCGGGCGTATGGCCGCGCAAATCGGTGCTAACTATTTAGAACGTGTCAACGGCGGTAAAGGAATCTTGCTATCTGGTGTACCAGGTGTACGTCGCGGGAATGTCGTAGTTATCGGCGGCGGTGTCGTTGGTTTGAACGCCGCAAAATTAGCTTTAGGTTTAGGCGCTAACGTGACCATCTTAGATGTCAGCGTTCCTCGCCTGAAAGAATTGGATATCATCTTCGGTAATAGCGTACAAACAATGATGTCTAACAGCTTCAATATTCAGGAAAGTCTGAAGACTGCTGATTTAGTAATCGGCGCTGTCTTGATCCCAGGACACAAAGCTCCGACATTAGTTACGAGAGAAATGGTTGCTACGATTCCTGATCATTCAGTAATCGTCGACGTAGCCATCGACCAAGGCGGGATCTTTGAAACAGAAGATCGCGTAACAACTCACGATGAACCAACCTATGTCAAAGAAGGCGTCGTTCACTATGCTGTAGCAAATATGCCTGGTGCTGTTCCGCAAACTGCGACGCACGCATTAAGCAATAGTACAATGGCCTATGCAAACTTGTTAGCGAACAAGCCTCTAGAAGAATTATTGAAGGATAACTTGGCGCTTCGCCGCGGAGTTAACACTTACAACGGCGAGCTTACGATCGAAGCAGTAGCCAAAGATTTATCGATGGATTACACTCCGATCGACGGATTGTTGGATGAAGAATTAATGATGAATTCTTAAAAACAGGAAGAACCTGTCAGCGTCTGCTGGCAGGTTTTTTTGTTATAATAAAATGAATTCTTTTACTATAGGAGGTCTATCATGATTTTTTCTGAGTTTCCCTACGAGCGTCCTGATCTAACGCAATACGAATCCACCTTCAAGGCGGCGAATCAGCGGTTTTCTGAAGCTGACGATTATTCTAAAGCCCAGCAAGCCTTGAAAGAACTAAATCATTTGCGCAGCAACATGTCCAAAAATATGAAATTGGCCTATATCCGCTATTCAGTCGATACTAGTAATCAGTTTTATAGCAAGGAGAATGATTTTTGGGATCACCATGAGCCTTTGGTCAGTCAAATTCATAATCACTTTTACCAAAGCTTGCTGTCCTCCCCTTTTCGAACGCAATTAGAGGAGGCATTTCCAGAAACGCTATTTCTTTTCGCGGAGGACCAGTTGCGGCATTTAGATGATTCTGTCCTTGAGTTGAAGCAACAGGAAAACGAGGTCGTTAGTCAGTATACTCTACTGATTGCTTCGGCGGAAATCGAATTTGACGGAAAGAAACGAACCCTCCCTGAATTGAGCGCCTTTTTTACTGAACCAGATCGTGAAATCCGCAAAGCAGCACAGAAAGCGTACGAGGCTTTTTTCACTGCACACGAACAAGAATTTGATACGATCTATGATCAGTTGGTAAGTATTCGCCATCAGCAAGCGCAGAAATTGGGTTTTGACAATTATGTTGAATACGGCGATCGTCTAATGAATCGTTGGGGCTATGATCGGCAGCAGTTGCAGGAATTCCGCCGTTTCATCGTGGAAAAGGTCGTACCGATTAACCAAAAGCTTTATCATCGGCAAAAGGAGCGATTAACGATCGAAACATTGATGCATTACGATCTGCCGCTGGTTTTTCCAACGGGAAATCCCCGTCCGCAGGGCGCCGCTGACGAGTTGATCCAAAAAGCCCAGGCCATGTACCATGACTTGTCCGAAGAGACCGGTGCATTCTTCGACCAGATGGAGCAGCAAGAATTACTAGACCTTACCAGCCGTCCAGGCAAACAAAGCGGCGGGTATTGTGAATTCATCGATGAAGTTCAAATGCCTTTTATCTTCGCCAATTTCAATGGAACTTCTGATGATGTTGATGTTTTGACTCACGAAACAGGCCACGCCTTCCAAAGCTATTTATCGCGCTGGATCGAGGAACCGGAGCTAGTTTTTCCAACCTCTGATACTGCCGAAATCCATTCCATGAGTATGGAATTTTTGACCTGGCCTTGGATGGACAAATTTTTCGGTCCAGATAGTGAAAAATATAAATTTGCCCATTTAAGCAGCGCATTGCAATTTCTACCATACGGTGCTCTGGTCGACCATTACCAAGAAGAAGTGTATCTCCATCCTGAGTGGTCGCCTGCCGAGCGGAAAAATCGTTGGCGCAAACTGGAAAAAATGTATTGTCCAGAACGGAATTATCAAGAATCTGAAGCTTTATCCCGCGGCATTTATTGGTACCGACAAGGACACATTTTTGAAGTCCCCTTCTATTACATTGACTACACCTTAGCACAGGTTTGTGCCTTGCAATTTTGGGAACGCCGGATTATCGAAGAAGATCCAACGACTTGGACTGATTATTTGGCAATTTGCCGGGTTGGGGGCAGTCGAACCTTTTTGGAGACGGTCAAGTTAGGACAGCTCGCCTCCCCCTTTGATCGGGAAAGAATGACCAAATTATTAACTGCGGTCGATCATTATTTAGCTGAATTCCCTGAAAGTAAACTAGGATAAACGAAAGAAGGCGTGACAAAAAATTCTGTCACACCTTCTTTTACTATAATTTTTTCTTATTTAAAAACAATGCGGTGGAAAGCAAGGTGCATGCACCGCCGATGATCGTCAGGATAGAACTGTTTTGCTCGTTAGTACTTGGCAGCTCCGCTTGTTTCATTTTTGCCATTGGGATTTGTTTTGTCTGAATGCTTTGCTGCGACACCTCTTCTTGTGTAGTTCGATTCATTTTGATCGTTTCTATTGCGATCCGCTGATTCAGCGTTTCAGTTGTATTCCCAAAATTATCTTCTGGTGTCGGCTCATCAGGTATTTCGACATCAATAGGAATCGTGGGATCAACGCCTCCCAAAATCCCATCCATCGCGAAAGGCAGTTTGAAGGAATAATTGAAAACTGCATCTGTTTCATACTCCTGATTGTATCGGACATCAAAATTCGACACGTTCTTATACGTGTAGGTCAGCCAATAGCGCATATCAAAATGGTTGGTATTGTAATTATTGATCTCACCGATCTTGATGTAGTCATTGTGGACCTTATAGAAAAGTTGATTGTTTTTTGTCACATAGAAATTTTGAATATTATTGTTGTTGAAGAGATCGATGCTTTGTTCAAAATCAATATCTGTGAAATTGAAAAAGCCGGATACCTTTACTGGACTAGCGGTCAGATTATCCAAGAAGGCATAATTCAACAGCACATCTCTGATCCCTCTCATAGTGATGCCGTTCTCCTTATTGATATACAGAACCTGTCTTCCTGCTAAAGCAGTCCAGCCCTTGACGGTGATCCGCATATCGATCACTTTTCCTTTGTAAGTTCCGACATTCTTATAAGTAACGGTGAGCGTATTCGGTTTTTCCGTATCTAGATCAAATACATAGGAATAGCCGTCGCTTGTGTAATTTTTTGTACCGCCGATCACGATATTTTTCACATTCGAAAAATTCGGCATAAACTCATAATCATCAGTAATCTTGGTGTTTTCATCAGTGATCGCTTTGTTGTGCTCTACGATTTTCCCGTCATTCTCATTCTTTAGTGCTGTTTTAACCGTTCTGGTATGGGTGTCTTCGATCAACATTTCAGTCTCAGCTAATTCCTCTGTTTTTACTTCTTCTTGTTTCTCGGCTTCAATCGGTTCTTGTTCGTCGCACGTTCGAGATGCTTCAGCAACACTGTATCCTATCAGCTCTGCGCTTGATTCACCGGGAAGCGTGGTTTCTTCTGAACTTTCCAATACTTCAGATTCTAACGCGCTCTCTGACTCTGATGCATTCGCCTCAGCTATCTCGGCGTCACTCTTCGGTTCCTCAATCAAAGTCTCCGTTGTTTCCACTACAGGTGGTGATTGAACATCGTTTGAGCTCTCTACTAATTCTGTTGTAACACTATTTGCGGGCGTTTCCGATACCTCATCAGCCCAAGTATAGCTTGGCACCAATGAGAATCCTAAAATTGCCGCTGAAAATAAACAAACACTTCTTCGCGCCATAAAACAACCTCCTTTATTACAAATACTAAAAATTATTATATCATTTATTATTATTTAGCGGGAGAATATTTTAAATAGGAATCATATATTTCTAATAATTGTTAATTTGTTCATTTATTTTTTGTCAAAAAATAAAAAGGAGTCCTTAGTATTTTCCAAGGACTCCTTTTATCTCTATGCTTTTTTCTTGTTTAAAAATAGTGCGCTGAGCAGGAACAAGCACGTGGCACCTAAAATCGTGAAGATCGAACTGCTTCGATCATTCGTTTGAGGTAAAACAGATTGCTTCAAAGGCTCCGCTTCTTTGACTTCTGCTTTTACGACTTCAACGGTTTCAACTTTCTCCGCCTTTGCAGCAACATTGACTACTGTTGGTTCCGTTTTTGCGTCAGGCTCAGGAGCTTTGATTTCTTCTTGCGGGACCTCTTTTGCTGGTGTTTCCTCGATAATATCCGGATCTTTGGGGTCAGGATTTACGGGCGTTTCCTCAATTACGATCGGCGCCTGATACGTATAATTAAAAACGGCTCCAGATTCATAGTCTTGGTTGTAGCGGACATCAAAATTCGACACATTCTTATAGGTGTACGTCAACCAGTGATCCATGTCGGAATTATTGGTTCTCTTTCGATTGATTTCGCCGATCCGAATATAGCCGTTGCGAGTCTTAAAATATAGCTCATTATTCTTCGTTACATAGTAATTTTGCACATTGTTCGAATTGAACAGATCAATACTTTGCTGCAAATCGATGTCAGTAAAATTAAAGAAACCTGACACATTTACCGCGTGAGAGCTTAGATTATCCAGAAATGTGTAATTCAAACGAACATCGCCGATTCCATTCATAGTGATTCCATTTGTTTTGTGGATAGAAAGCTGCGGACTGTAAACACTACCGGATAATACTGTCCAATCCTTGACTGTTACTTTCATATCGATCACTTTACCATTATAAGTGCCGACATTTTTGTAGATCACAGTAATCGAGCCTGCCGATTCTTTCTTTAAATCGAAAGAAAATGAACTGGCCGACTCCTTGTACCCGGCACTGGAGTTTATTACGATACCATCAAGCTGATCAAAATTCGGCATGAAATTGTATTCAGCTGGAATCTTGGCTTTCTCGTCGGTAATCGCCTTTTCATGATCAACGATTTTTCCATCATTGTCCTCTTTCAATATTGGAACTGATGCGCGTGCAGCTTTTTGCTGTGTTGTTGCTGCGGCCGGCTCCTCTACTTGCGCCTCAGCGTTCGGTTCCGCCACCTCTACCGGCTCTTCTGCGACGCTGACAGGGCTTTCAATTAATTCTGTCGTCACTGTAGGCATCGTCGCTGCCTCCGTGGTCTCATCTGCCCAAGCATTGCTCGGCACTAGCGATAACCCTAAGATCGCTACCGAAAACAAATAAACACTTTTTCTAAACATACTTCATCCTCCTTTTTCAATATCGTTCATTATTATAACACACCATACTATTAATTGTTCTTCTTTTTTTCCATTAGATAAACTAACTTAAATCTCACTAAATTAGGGTTATTTAACAATTTATTTATAAATTAATAAACTATAAAAAGAATTGTAAAATAACATTAAAGAAAAATTAACCCAACAAATAAATCGCATTCGTCTAAAAATAATTTTTTAACTTTTTAACAAAAAAAGGAGAAAGAAAACTTCATGATTTTTGAAAAAGGGTTGCGTGCTTCCCCCATTGAATGACAGTAATCTTTTATGTGTTAAAACCCAAACATTTCATTTGCGATATTTATATCAATCAATTTCAGATACAAAAAAGGGCCCTCACTTGGAGGAACCCTTGTTATTTCGGAATGACCATCATGCGATCGTCACGCATTCCATGGATCGCGATTGGTCGTTGATAAAAATCATTCAATACATTTTCATTGAGCAGCTCGTCTCTTTTGCCTTGTCTAAAAATTTTCCCATCACGAATCATCAGTACGTGATTAAGTAACGGCAAGATTTCTTCGGTATGATGAGTCACATACAGCAAGCTTGGCGCGTCCGCCGCTTGTTTCATCTTTTGAATGCGAGCCAATAGATCTTCTCGAGCAAATAGATCAAGACCGTTGCAGGGCTCGTCTAGGATCAACAGCTCGGGTTTTGCCATCAGAGCTCGGGCAATCAAAACAATTTGCTTTTCACCCTGTGACAATACTTGATACGCTTTTCCGATCAATTTCTTGGCCCCTAGTGACGTTAACAGCGCCTTCGCTTCATCCAGCTCAGCTTCTGTAAATTGTTGATAGATACCGATACTGGAAAATTTTCCTGATAAGACGATGTATTCCGCTTGCTCCTCACGATGGATTCGTTCCTGCAGCGACTGGCTCACCCAGCCGATCCGCTTAGTCAAATCGGGAATCGACGTTCGCCCAAACACTTCGCCTAAAACCGTTAATTTGCCGCTGGTGGGCCACAAGTTGCCTGAGATCATACTCAGCATCAAACTCTTTCCCGCGCCGTTCAACCCCAAGACCGCCCAGTCTTCACCCGCAGCGATCCGCCAATTGATATCCTTTAGCAGCGCGTTCTGTTGCCGAATAAACTGAACCTGTTCAAAAGCTAGAATCTCCATACCTTCTCCTCCATATTCTTCCCTTTTAACAATATTATCAAAATCTCACAGAAAAGATACGGGAAATGATATAATTTTAGCAAATGTCTTTGAAGGGAGTTTTACCTATGAACTACGAATTATCAGAAAGTACCTTTGCCCCAATCGCGAAGGTTCACTTAAAAAGAGGAGAAAAATTACGGCTTGAACCAGGCGCGATGGTTTACGAGCTGGGAGATATCGAACTAGAAGGACAAATGAATACCAACGGGAAGAAAGGACTTGGCGGCGCATTGAGTGCTTTGGGCCGCTCAGTGACTAGCGGCGAAAGCTTTTTTATCAGCACCGCTACCGCTCATTCCGATGACGCGATGATCGCGATCGCCCCTGCTGTGCCGGGAAAAATTTTTGCCTTAGATGTCGGTGCAGAACATTGGCGCTTAAATACTGGCGCCTTTCTTGCCAGTGAAGAGAATGTGAGCTATCAAATGAAACGTCAAAAACTTTCTGGTGCTTTATTGGGTGGAACTGGCGGATTATTTGTTATGGAAACGACTGGCAGCGGTCAAATATTGGTCTCCGCCTTTGGCGACATCGAAAAAATCGAGGTCGATGGACAACATCCTGTCATTATCGACAACCAGCACGTAATCGCTTGGACAAGTTCATTGGATTACAACATTCGTGTCGCCTCCGGAACGTTCGGTTTCAAAACTGGCGAAGGTGTCGTCAACGAATTTCACGGACGCGGTTCGGTCTATATCCAAACCCGCAACCTAGAAAGTTTCGCTGAACATATCAATACCTTTATCCCTAAATCTTAAAGATTGTCCGACAGGATTGTAACTAGGAGAAAGAACAGGTAAAATATGGGAGATACTGTTGCAGAAAGCTGGTTTATATGACTGAAAAAAATAGACACGAAAATGAGTTCCGTGAAACACCTTCACGAATGGCTCGTTATCATACAGAAGCGGCCGCACCGCCTAAAAAAGAGAATAAAGAGACAGCTGCGCAGGTAGCTGAAGCAGCACCGACAGAAACAGTTGCTGCTGAGCCGAAAAAGCAAGCAAGTGCGCAAGAAAAAATGGTACAAAGTACAGCTTGGTTGACAGTCGGTAATATTTTCTCGCGCTTATTGGGCGCTGTTTACGTGATTCCGTGGATTGCTTGGATGCAGCCTCACGGATTAGAAGCCAATTATTTATATACAAAGGGCTATAATGTTTATGCCCTATTTCTAATGATCTCCACTGCTGGGATTCCAGCGGCCGTAGCCAAACAAACGGCTCGCTATAATTCGATGAATGAATACGGGCTAAGTAAAAAACTACTCTTTTATACGTTGCGTCTAATGACCATCGGCGGCGTGATTTGCGCTACCATCATGTACTTAGGTGCGCCGTATCTGTCTCAAGGAAACGCGGACTTAGTGCCTGTTATGCGTTCATTAAGTGTTGTTTTGCTGATTTTCCCTGCGATGAGTGTGATTCGCGGTTTCTTCCAAGGAAACAATAATATGAAGCCTTACGCGATTTCTCAGATCGTCGAACAAATCGCCCGAGTTTGCTACATGTTAGTTTCTGCGTTTATTATTATGCAGATCAACAATGGCAGCTATAAAACAGCGGTCGTTCATTCAACCTTCGCTGCCTTTATCGGTGTCGCTTTCGCGATGGCCGTTCTGCTGTTCTCACTGCTTAAGGAGCGGTCGGCTTTCCGAGAATTGATCAGAGAAAGTGATAATAGGATTACTTTCTCCGGACGGCAATTAGTCCTTCAGATGATCCAGCAGGCGATTCCATTCATTATCGTCGGCAGTGCGATCAGTATTTTTAAACTGATTGATCAATATTCCTTTGAAAAAATCATGTCCATCGTAACCGATAATTCTGCCGCTAAAAACGCGGATTTGTTTGCTTTGATCTCCGCTAACCCTGATAAGTTGACGATGGTCGTCATAGCTCTCGGTACCGCGATGGCAACAGCTGGTCTGCCGCTGATTACAGAACGTTTTACGAAAAAGGATCATGCAGGTTTAGCAAAATTAGTAACGAACAATATCCAATTGCTATTCTTTGTTATGATGCCGGCGACTGTCGGAATGATTGTCTTAGCTTATCCGTTGAACACCTTGTTTTACTGGCCAAATCTACTTGGTTCTCAGTTATTAGCCGCCTCCTGTGTGGTGGGAATCATGATGGGACTATTCATGGTCTGCTCAACAATGCTCCAAGGTTTGGATGGCAATATGCAAGCTGTCTGGTTCTTAGGTGTCGGAATTTTCGTTAAAGTCGTGGCCCAATTCCCGCTGACTTATCTGTTTGAAGCCTATGGTCCGCTAATCGCGACATTCGCAGGCTTCTTAGTAGCAAACATGTTTTTACTGGACCGAATCCACGTCATCACGCAATTTCCGTTTAGAGAAACAATGCGATCTATCGCTAAAGTCACGGTGATGTCGCTTATTATGGGTGTCGTGGCGTTTGTAGTGAAATTCGGCTGTGAAATGATTTTAAGTTCAGATTCAAAGGTTCAATCTATGATCATTATTTTGATCGTAGCGGTCTTTGGCGGATTTACTTACATGATCTTAGCCTTAAAAACACGGATGGCTGATAAATTATTAGGACCACGTGTTGATGGGATTCGCCGCCGCTTACGGATGCGTTAAACCTTTAAAGCTCCGCAGATTAACTGCGGAGCTTTTTCTTTAGGCAAAAACAGCTTGGGTCTTAGACGCCAAGCTGTTTTGCTGGAATTATTTCATACGTAAGTTCGAGTGCTGCGTTCATCCCATCACTTGCTTTCCTTCAGCAGATTGCGCCAAGTAATGATCGTTTTATTAACGTGGTTCAAAACCTCTAACTCTAATTTTTTCGTATCCGAGACTTCTTGCTGTAGAAAAGCTTCCAGCTTCTGATAATTCTCCTGCAGCAATTCACTGATCGACTGACTGTTTTCTGAAAAAATCAGACTATCGGCCTCTGCCTTCAACTGCTGGATCACGATCGGTGTCGTTTCCTGAAAATAAACATACCCATACGTATTCAAATTATTTTTATAGGACTGCAGTGTCGATAGCGAACTCGCCAAAACAGCCGTGGCATCAGCCGTTCGTTTTGGAGCCTTGACGACTTCCTTTTTCCGCCGCAGTTTTTCTTTCCGTTTAAGCGCCCACCGCGTAATCAAAAAAGTCGCTAAACAAACAAGTACGTTTGACAGCAGCACTTCTGGGCGTAGTAGATGATCGATCATGACTTTCACTTCCTCAAAGAGATGATACCATTATACCGAACTAGTTCATATTAAGGTATTCATTTTTCTAAAAAACGAAAAATGACTTTTATTTTCACCACACATACGATCCTTCTACACTTTACTAGTTATTTTTTGGCGGCTACTTGCTTAATCCTCTTTCGAATAAGATATTCTGTAAAAAGTCGGACTCGCAACTCGTTCATATTAAGGTATTCATTTTTCTAAAAAACGAAAAATGACTTTTATTTTCACCACGCATACGATCCTTCTACACTTTACTAGTTATTTTTTGGCGGCTACTTGCTTAATCTTCTTTCGAATAAGGTATTCTGCGAAAAGTCGGACTCGCAACTCGTTCAAGTTAAGGGAATCATTTTTCTAAGAAGCTGTCTTCATGAACTCGTCTTGTGATAAAATTAAGTCAAAAAAGAGGAACAAATAATGGCTTATCCATCTGATTTAACAGACAAACAATGGCATAAAATTGAACATTTCTTTGA
>Ga0153985_1000311_pt1 | contig 13646 bp, 13 predicted proteins | sample TSGA069MetaG_FD_104715 | JGI IMG/M metagenome (GOLD analysis project Ga0153985, IMG submission 104715) | Attine ant fungus gardens microbial communities from Georgia, USA - TSGA069 MetaG | ecosystem: Host-associated > Fungi > Mycelium > Unclassified | place: USA: Georgia, Alexander Wildlife...
ATGTGATTTACACTTTTTCCCGTCGTCGTTGATGATACCGTTCTTCCAGCCTCTTAATATTTCTGTTCTCCCCTCGTCTGACTGGATTATGGATCATTGAAACCGAAATCGAAAATGATGTCCTTGCTCTAACCCGACACGAAAAAGAAATAACTTGATATTTGTCGTTGCTATCCTGTGTTCGCTTGCTCTGCCTCATCTATCCTGCCCTCTGGTCATGCTCGAGTTCATCTGTTCCTGTCTCTGTGCTTAACTCGTGGTTGATGTGTCACTCCTTTCCCCGCCAAGGAGTTGTATTGCGATGTACATCTAGTCTCCCTCTGCTGATCACATGTACACAACTGGCGATGAAGATGCTTCCAATTTCAATTACCCCTATCATACTCATATACCACGGTATCGCTTGCATTGTGCCGTCGTTTCGTCGTGACTTCTCGGGGGCCGATCTCGCGTCGTGGTCGTCAATTTAATTTACCCGAGTCATTGCCATTCCTCGTATACCTTTCCCATACCCACATTGATATCTCGAGTGCCGAGCACCCCCCTCCCTCCTCCTCTCCTCCCCCTCTCCCCTCCAATGAACGCTGACCTTTCCCTCTCTCACAACGATAATTAAGTCGGTTTACTGGCGGATGAATGTTGTGTATAATTGGGACAGTCATTTGTTTTTTTTATATACACCATATATATACCACAATATCATTTACCTAGTGAATCCACCTGAGCTTGCTTTAGTGTACGCTCAACTTCTCCCTAGTCTGAATCATTTTATTAGATTTCTCTTCTTTCTGTATTTGTGCTATAGGATGGTTTGTATCTTGGTGGAAGAATGAAAAAAAGGAATCGTTGTTTATTCTGTGATTTTTATGATACAGTAAGTTGGTGATTAATTTTTGGTTGTAGATAGGTTAGATAAAAATTCAATATAGTTTGTCTTCGAGAATGTTTCACTGCTGTAAGGTTTAGTGATGGTAAACAACCATCTGATATGGATATGGACTTGGTTTCTTGTAAATGCTCCGAGGATTTATTGAAGGACCCAAGACATGATCTGTCTATCAAATTCCGATATCAGCGCGTTTGTTTCTCTCCTTTTTTTTTTACCCAAACTGTGATGGTGATGGGAGACTCAAAGGAGGGGGTGGCGTATTCGTCTTGGTGTATATTGGCGAGAGTTATGGAGCGGGATCAGTGATCAGAACACGTAATATATTTTGTTTTTGGTAGTTTCTCGGTTGCTTTGTTGTATTTTTTTTATTTATTTGGGCTCATTGTAGTGCATCCCATTTTCATTATTCGATATTTTTGTTACAGATTGATGGGCTAGTTGTAGGGCTTATGGATCTGGACAGGAATGTTGGATTTACGATGCCGTTTTGATTATTTTTATGGAATGGATACAGATCAGCTGTCTTGGCATGTCGGTGGTTGTTTTTATTTTGGACAAGATAGACGATGATGATCCGCTGGGTCGTGGGTAATGCTATGGATATTTCAGGCACAGGTTCAAAAGGACGGAGGTCACCTAAAACAGTGGTCGATGACATCAACAAGCACAGAGTTAATTAACGTCGTGTTTAGCTATTACATTATGGCGAAGATCTGCTTGCTGCTTGCCAGTCTGTCTCAGTAGAATTGTAATCGAGGAAGGAGAGAGGGAAGGAGGGAGAGGGAAAAGGGAAGAACGCCTAGTCTGGATATGGACTCCTTAGATCAAGCCTCGAGGCGTAACCAATGATTTATCGAGGTCCAATCAATATCTTCGTTAGGGACGAAGACTACATGAGAACTACACTCTCAGTGCCTCATCAAATCCCATGACTTACGTTCTCATATTTTCATTCAAGTATCACTCATTCGTGCAACTGGGCCGTTCCTGTTCCTGCCCGGTTGATACTCGCAGTATTAGCTTAGACTCTTGGTCAATTCTGATAATGAGAAGTCCTAAATGGATTAACTCAATCCAAAAGGGTGCTACGGAGCTTGTGAATGAAGAGACAATCTGCCAAGAGATCATTGGTGAAGTTAGATATTACTCCTTGCAGTCAGGAGAGGTCTAGGCAACGGGACCGCGGATTTCAAAGGAAAATCGGAGCCTCTACTGGTAAATGTGGTCTCGAAGGTGTATGAAACTTGGATAAAGTCGATCAAATAGTTTAAACTTGTTTCTCGGTGAGTGTGTTTCAGCTGAGCAAGTTCTCCACTGGACTTGACTAATCTGGGTGATGGTCTGGTCTTGCAGCATAGTTCTTAGAGACCCGAGGTGCCGCGGTACTAATATGATTTCACTGGGACCAAAAAAAGAAGAAGTCGTTCACAATTTTCAGGCCTGAAATTTCTCGATGTTAAGTCCTGATAGTAAGAATGCGCAATAAAGTGCTCATATTCTGGTGAATGTTTGTTATGTCGCTCTGAATGGGGAGAAACACCGATCTAGCTTTCAATTTTGATGATCATCTATTACTGAAGCCCCTTTCCTTTTTTGGTTTCCTCAAAAATTAGGCACCGCTTGTGGAGTCGTTAGCGTCGATGTCAATAGTGGGGTTTTCAACGACTGCAAATAGACTTAGGTTACTAGCGTCATTATAATGATGAGATGAGATTTGCGATATCATTCAATGATGAGGATAGTAAACATGTGATTGAGGGAAGTCGCCTAACTGGTTTGATTCAAAAAGTGTCAAGAGAAGAGTATGCGATGGTTGGAGAGATAATCAGGAAGTCATCAACTACAACAGCAGGAAGGAAGTGGCTCTTTTCCAAAAATAAACACCTCAAAAATGTGTCTACCAGGGCCGCGGAACATTGTATTACTTTTTGAACCCCGGAGTCGATGTCAGACAAAAATCGAGAATACATTGCGCTTCGGCACACGTCAAATCAGACTTAAGGCGAGCAACATTTCATTGATCTGGACAAGCCATAATGGAAAGCTACCGATTTTTGCGCTGTGACAGACCGACAACATATCTCATTTATTCCAGCACCGATGTGACACGCCAAATCCTCGGCACAGTGAATAAGGTACAGTGGGGGGACACAGAGTGGCGTTTAAAACATGCCGATCTATGAGATTCATTGCTCATGTCCCATGTTTTTTTTTACATTCGGCATTTCTATCCGGTTCAAAAACAGCTAGACATGAGATTCACAATCCTGGTAAAGATGAGAATGTGTGTTCTTGAAGTATTTAGACGATCGTGACTCATACTTCCGCAGTTGTGGTGGTAGAAGTTCCCCAATCGTCGAGCAGTAATGGTGTCGCCCTGATAGTACTAGACTTCTGGATGCCGGTTTTGAAGATGGAGATCACGGTCTACATCTGAGTATCCCCTTTCATGATCCTCTCAAAATTTGCCAATATCTTATGTAGTGTAGTCTTGGCAGTAGTGGTAGTGGAGAAATATATCTTACAGAATATTTCATTCGTGGATGGGTGGTTGGTTGATCCTAGGGTGACTAACTTCTTCTCATGTTCATTTGTATGGAACGAGCGTTCTCATAACTATCTTGCGTTCAATAACGTGATATTTCACGTGGTGTTCGGGATTTTTCTGTCCAGTCAAGCGAATGATGGAGATGTCTGGACGATGTTGTGATTATTAATGTCAGTTGAAATAAGGTCAGTCAATGACTTATGGTTCACTGCACGAGAGGAGAACAATTCTGGATCAGCGTGGCATTTTTTTCCTGGAAACGGATCCAGGTCTAGTGAAGCAAGGACCAGAGAAATTAAAGTTCAAAAAATTCACACAAATAGATAAACATATATGTTACCGCTCCAGCTCAGTGGCTCGTGGAAGCAGTAAGCATTGGGGAAGGTAGCCCAATAGAGAAGACATTATGACAGACTATGTAGGTCGTGAGCTGTACAATATGGTACCAGATATCGGAGCTGAATTGACATACACAGTTCAGTTCATCCTCTCGTTTTCTCTCCAATCATGAATTCAGGGAACTTGGAACTTAACTTGACCTGAGGACAAAGTAGATGATTTAGGATAGGAAGGGACTCGGAGATATGTCGTGCTTATCTATGTGGTGCCAAGCGTCCGTTTCATCCACTCTAATTACGTCGTGTGAGCGATAAAGTAAAGTCGAGTACCCGCGTATCTTCAGAGTCCTCTTTCGGGCCCCTAAAATCTGAGTGTCAACATCCTCTGTCCCATTTTAAGGGATCAGACATTGTTAGAGACTCCGATGACCGAGTTATCCAAGTTTCCGAACAGTAGCTGGAACTGTGTCCGACGAGATATACAAATCTGGAAAATGAGACCCTATATCACCAACAGAGAAGCATATGCAAGAATCAGATGACATCCATAAAAATTGCAGAAAGATCTGGGGTTCTTGTTTTGAGTCACAGTCACTACCTTCCTTTTAAAACTCCAGTGCTTGACAATTAACCCAGCCATTCATATCGGAATGGTCAATGGTCAATACTGGGAGTCATAGTTTGAGATTTCTGAATGTTAAAGTAGGCGCTGAGAATGTTTGGTGTACGGAATCTCCTCCAAGCCTGAGGCTATCTAGACATTGACTTACACACATTCTCCCACCGCTATAGCGGGAGGAGGAGAATCACATGTTAATGGAAGGGTTGATCATCGTATAAGATGCTTCGCAGGTAGGATGGAAAGGTCCCTGGCCAGTGATCATAACTGACAAACTTGACTCAGGGAGAACTTCTCCCAGAAGTGAGGAGGGTATTACAGGATATGACCCATTATGATAGCTTTAGGTCCATTTTAAGAGCAGTCGCATCAAACAGTCCCGTGGCGAATTTGGTTTCCTGAGAGTTTCTAGATTCACTCTTCTGTTCTAGTTTTTATGTGCACAGTAAAATGGCTCTTGATAATCAAGGGAGGGGAGATGCTATGAGGATAGGACCAATGGATTTCTTGTTGTACGGCTGTTGAGCACCTGGAAACCGCGACTACTGCCCGAGTTGGTGTGCAGCTATTTTTACCCCCGTTGTGATGGGAAGTTTTGTTCGGTCCACTGGGAAATCACTGCGGACTTTCACAGAGATCGTTGATAATTGCTCATTAGCCTGAACATTGTATCATTGCTTATCAGTGTTGAGCAGCCTATCTGCAGGTGCAGTGGGTAGCCCTAGGCTTACCTTAGGTACAGGCTAGTCACTTAAGTATTCTAGATGTTAGAAATGCAAACTATGCTCCATGACAGCAGCATGGAGTAGACTTTATTTTTACATTGTCATTTATTATCATTCCATTCCACCCAAGAATGGTGGCTGTAATGAAGTCCTTTCTTATTGTTCTTTCTACACATTTATACTTTGAGTCTCCAGTATGTATTGTTAAGACTCTAGACCACAAGGGTGAATATGCACTTCAACCTTGAGCCTATGTCAACACTTGATATCTCTTTGCCCTTCTGCAAAGGGTCTGGTTAAGGTTTTCAGAAGAGTTATATCAAAAGGATGAATATTGAGACTTTTAGTTATACTCCACAAGTTAGTCCAAAGACTGGAGAGAATATGGGGTTCCAAGAGAAGTAGGTTTTCAGATGAACTGTAAGGGCAACTGGACTGTAGTAGACTCCAGAAGAATCCTTAGCTAATATTACACTCCTAATTACATTATAACTCACCTCCAGGAGAATCCTTAGAGATTAGGATAAAGCTCCTGGGGTATACTTCTATAGTATATATACTTCTACCACTAAGGTGTCCCTAATCCTATAGTCCTGCTAGTCAGGGTCAGGGGTGTCTGAGTTGAGCTAAGAGGAATTAAATATTACATAGTAATATTTAATTAGGTGCAGGGTTGTTCTGGGATGTGAGTCTGGTGCTCCAGGGATGGTGTTGGTAGGGTTCTCTTACATAAACCTGTTACAAACTTCATTTAGACTATAACTCTGGGAATACTCAACTGATTTCAATGATATAAATGGCCACCAAAAGCCCTTAAGAAGACCTTTCAAATGATACCAAAAATGTCTCAAAGCAATCAGTATTCACTGAGTTATCAGCAGATCAGTTGGTGATCACCAAGTCACCAGACACTAAATCACTGATATCTCAGGAACTGCTTGACATAATTGTTTGTTTTAATAACCATCATGAAGCTCTTTTCAATATGCTTCTTTTGGCTATAAATATACCCTGAGGCAATAAGATCCCATGGAGATACAAGATCCTCAATGTTTGCACATGACACTGATCTTTACCTATGGATTATCATCTGTTCTTGAATAGAACAAAGGACTGCCCTAAGATAGTTAGGTTATCTCTATTTTAAGAACAATAGCACTCCTATATGTAGAACAATAGGTAGTAATCATGTGGTAGGCTGTTCTGGTGCACAGACTACCACAATCATGTATTTAAGAACTTTATATCTGAAGATAAACCTCAGACTTAACAACATCTTTTGCTACTTGTCTAACTTTGCTTTTTTGAGTACTTTGATTATCAAATCAACCAATCACAAATTAGTAAGTGGCCATTTGTTAAGTCTACTGTTTTCTGTCCCCATTGTCTCTGCAAAGGACATGGAGCTGTGTTCATTCCAGATGTAGGTCTAGGGGGCTATAAGAGGGTATCTTTGTCTCTGTTATAGGACAAGATGACTTTCCTGAGGGTATTTCTGTTTCTGTTACAGGACAGATGATTGACTGAGGGCTTAGAGTGGGTTTTTGTCAAGGACCTATCTCTATAGTAGGCTAGACCCCAGGTGTAAAGGGGAAGGTCTGTCTCTCAAACTATTGAGAGCAGGCTAGCTTGTGTATCACAGCTGGTTCTGAAAGACTTTAGATTTGTGTAAACATTTCCAAAAAATCCTTGCAGATAGCTAAAACCACTCTGAGACCTCTATTCCTCCTTCATGAGCCAGTGTGAGAAACTGGACATAACATCGAACTCTCCTCTCAAGACAAAACCTATGTTGTTGGAAGGATATTTTTAGTGTAGTTTCTGCCCACTACACTTTATCCACTGAACTAGGGATATTATGCTTACTTTTTCCCCCAAGCCATGCCCACCATCAGAAACACCAAGACTCTTGCTGAACACCTCTTGCTGAAAAAGGAGTGTGTGACTGAGAAGTCATTGCTGGAAAGGATAGGAATAGAACCCACTCTATCTACTAAACTCTATGATAGACTCATTGAAGTAGACCTTTGCTAGCACAAAGTAGATGATCTCTACTTTGCATTCTGCCCCCCAGAATTATATTTTTGCAAAACCAAGAAGTTATTATGCATAAAGGAGTACAAAGAACTCCTGGAACCCACCTTGGATCACATATTTTTTACTAAAATGAGTGAAAACAAGACCTGGACTGAAGATCCACAGTATAACCCTCTGTGGAAATGGTTCAATTGACTGCAGGATGTGATTATAGAGCTGGACAAAATTGGTTACAAGCTTACAGCTAAGGAGTAGAGAATGCTAAAAGACACTTGTAAGCGTCTGAGGGATGTAGATTTTTCCAAACCAGCTACTAAAGTACCAGAGATTTGTAAAGCTTTTCTAGAGCTCAATATTACTATTCCATAGACATAATATGATTGGAATAGTATTCAGTGTAACATAATGGCATTAAGAGGCTAAATTTGGGCATTTTTTCCTTTTACCCTCTTGAAAACATACTCAAGAACTGTAATTAATTACTTAAATAGATATGTCAACTTTCAACAACTTTACAACTACTGTTTCCTTTTCTGATTTCAGTGCTGAGAATTAGAATGTGCTGGTGAAGGATAGCATAAGTGCTAAGCATATGCCTTGGGATAAGACTAAAATACAGATGCTGCAAAATATGCATCAAGGAACTTCTCTTCTTCTCAAGAACTATATTGATCAGGTGCTCAACAGAGCAATAAATCATTATAATGGTGCCTTGACCACTGCTTACAATAAAATTACAACTTTGGAGACAGAAGTTGTTTGTCTTCAGAAAGAGCTGACAAGGCTTCCTGAAGGGAACATCACCTCCAAAACCAGGGTACCAGAGCCACCAACATTTGCAGGCTCTGAAAATAAGATACATCTGCATGATTGGTTGAGCCAGATTGCTCTCTATTGTTCAGTATTTGGTATTATATTGGATGATCAGAAAATCATATATGCTCTCACCTGTTTACATGCTCCTGCCAGCATATATATAAAATCATATTATAACAAGGTTCAGACAGGATTAAGTGTTGGTTCTTGGGGTGACTTTGCCCAAGAACTCAAAAATATTTATAGACAATGAGATGACAAGAAGGGAGCAAAGAAAGAACTAACAGCACTCTGGGTCAACAAGAACCTAGCAAGAAAGAACTTTGTCAAGTATGCAGAATGATATAGGACATTAGCAAGAATTGTCAACTATAGTGACAAAGTTCACATTGACAAAATGAAGGAGATTATTCCTGATAAGCTGCAAAATATACTTGTCATCTATGAAATTACAAATCAGTCTCCAAAAACATAGGATGACTACCTCAAATTGTTGATGCAAGCATATAAGGCCTTACATCCAGACAAGGCCCAGGGCACAATATTCAGTCCAGAGGCAATTGGAGAGAAGAGTGGAGGAAAGAAGAACCCAGATATAATAGAAATAGATGAGATTTAGAGAAAGGAAGGGAAGAGCTTGCAATACTATCAGATATGTGCTGGAAAAGGCTTTAAGAATAAGTCAAAGACATACAATATGGTAGACTGTTATGATAAGCCCAGTAATAGAGACAAGCATCCTCATAAGACCTTTTTCCAGAAACTATCTCCACTGGGTCCAAGCAAGAATAAAAATTAGTCATTTAGAGCATGGCTGATAAAGATGTTAGAGAAAGATAGTAACGACCTAGATTCCCCTCCTGAAGATGTCAAAATTAATAGCATATCAATTGAGAAAATCCCTGATCCTGTTCCCCCAAGTGGGAAGAGAAAGAGGATGTCCAAATTGGATTTTCCCTTGGGACTGTAGAGTATAATATCTGTGATCTACAGTCAGAGGAAAGTATACCCTCTATTAGCTTGCAAAAGTTGGAAGTAGTACTGGAATCTTGTAATAATATAGCACACAACAAGACTACCTCCTTTAAAATTCCAGTTATACTTTGGATATATGGAAAGAAAGTACAGACTGAGGCTTTAGTTGATTCAGAAGCCACCATGAACTTTGTTGACAGAGTTGTTATAGAAAATAATAACCTGGTAACTTATAAACTGGCAAATCCATACTGTGTAATCAATGCAAATGGCACTCCCAACAAGGCAGGATATATAACTGAGTATGTCCAAGCTTATATAGAAATTGGATTGTACAGGACGACCTAGCACCTCTTTGTTACCAACTTAGGGAATAAAGAGATGATGATTAGGTATTCATACTTGTATAAGCATAATCCAAATATTGATTGGTGAAAAGGTCAATGGAAGTTCACCAGGTGCCTAGATACATGTGCTAGTAAAGCCTGTAAAATATGAGATGTAGAAGTAGGAGCTAATGAACTTCACCTCAAACTGGATGTTAGCAGATCTCCCTCATAGGATGACATAGGAGATGAGGACCCCAACAACCATATTCTTAGCTGGGCAGACATGACTGACCCAGGTGGTAATCAACAGGCAATGATAATTGCAGCTATACTCAACAATTGAGATCAATATGGGAACTTAGATTGTGAAGATGCAAAGACCTGGAAGGCTCATGTGCTAGAGTGGCTATACAAGTATGGGAATGTGTTTTCAAGGAATAAGTCAGAGAGAATGCCAATATGGAAACTGTATGACTATATAATTGATTTTGTGGAAGGTACAACACTTCCCAAACCAGCCAAGGTCTATCTGCTCTCTCTAGCAAAAAGGAACTCTCTTGACACATGGATCAATAAAGAACTCAGAAAGGGATATATCCAACCATCTACTAGCCCAATAGCAGCTCCATTCTTCTTTGTAAAGAAGCACAATAGAAGCTTACAATCTATTATAGGCTACAGAGCCCTCAATGGAATTACTATCAAAAATTGCTATCCAATCTCTAGAATAGCTGACTTAATTGAATCACTTAGCAAAGCCTCAATCTTTACCAAAATTGACTTGAGGTGGGGATACAACAATGTTTGCATCAAAGAAGGGGATAAATGAAAGACAGCATTTATTACAAGATGAGATCTTTTTGAGGCAACCATTATGTATTTTGGTTTTTCCAATGCACCAGCAACCTTCCAAAGCATGATGAATGACATATTGGGAGACTTGGTTCATATATGATTAGTAATGGTGTATTTAGATGATATTCTAATATTTGGGATATGTTTGAAGGAGCACAGGCAATTGGTCAAGGAAGTGCTGAAAAGGCTCCAATTTAATGACCTTTATGCTAAAGCAGAGAAGTATTTCTTTGAGCAAAGTAGTATCAAGTATTTGGATATAATTATTTCAGAGAATAAAGTACAGATGGATAAGGAGAAACTTTCAGGAGTTCTAGAGTGGCCAGTACTGACTAAAGTCAAACAAGTACAAGCATTCTTAGGCTTTGCAAATTTCTATTATAGGTTTATTGAGAACTTTGCCAAGATGTCAAAGCCACTCTCTGACTTGACCAAAAAGAATAGTACCTGGACTTGGGGCATAGAGCAACAAAATACTTTTGAGGTACTGAAAAAGGCCTTTACCACAGCTCTAGTTCTGAGAATACCAAATGATAAAGATCCCTTTAAATTATCCACCAATACTAGTGACTTTGCAATAGGAGCTGTCTTATCACAAAAGAACATGCAAACCAAACTGTGGCACCTAGTAGTTTTTTTCTCCAAGTCATTAGATATTCACAAAAGGAACTATGAAATCTATGACAAGGAACTACTTGCAGTAATTTGGGGACTAGAGGAATACAGACACCATTTGAAGGGACATCCATATAAAGTTGAGATCTGGCCAGATCATTAGAACCTTACATTTTTCAGAACAGCTCAAAAGCTGACCAGGAGACAAGTGAGATGGGCACTTTTTATGACTCATTTTGACTTTGTACTCTATCATAAACTGGAAAAGACAATGCAGGTGGAAGACCCCTTGTCCAGATGAGCAGACTATAAGATGGGGACAGACCTTGACAATATAAACCAGGTATTGCTAAAACCTGAGTTCTTCACTATCAATGCACTAGAGACTACTCATGAAATACCAATAAATGATGAGATAATCCTAAAGGAGGTTAAAGCAACACTTTTACTGGACAAAGTCATCAAAGACTATAAGATATTACTTAAGTCTGGTCCAAGAGAATTTGGGAAATTCTTGCAAGACTGGAACTATGAGAACAGACTACTCCTATACAGAGGGAAGGTTTATATTCCCCACAGTATAGAAGACACCTTGTGATAACAGATTATTAAGATACACCACAATTTGCCATCTACTGGACATTCAGGTTGGTGGAAGACCTATGAGTTAATCTCCAGAAATTACTGGTGGCCTAGGATGACAACATTTGTCAAGAAATATGTTACAGGTTGTGATATGTGTCAGCAGATGAAAAATTGCATACAACAACTGTTACAAACTTCATTTGGACTATAACTCCAGGAATACTTGACTGATTTTGATGATCTAAATGGCCACCAAAAGCCCTTAAGAAGACCTTTCAAATGGTACCAAGAATATCTCAAAGCAATCAGTATTCACTGAGTTATCAGCAGATCAGCTGGAAATCACCAAGTCACCAAACACTAAATTGCTGATATCTTGGGAACCACTTGATGTAATTGTTTGCTTCAATGACCATCATGAATCTCTCTTCAATGTGCTTCTTTCAGCTATAAATAGAACATGAGACAATAAGATCTCATAGAGATACAAGATCCTCAATATTTGTACATGATATTGATCTTTATCTATAGATTATCATCTGTCCTTGAATAGAACAAAGGACTGCCCTAGGATGGTTAGGTTATCTCTATTTCAAGAACAATAGGTAGTGATCATGTGGTAGGCTGTTCTGGTGCACAGACTACCACAATCATGTATTTAAGGACTGTATGTCTGAGGATAAACCTCAGACTTAACAATATCTTTTGCTACTGTCTAAACTTTGCTTTTTTGAGCCTTTTAATTATTAAATCATTAACTCACAAATCAGTAAGTGGTCATTTGTGATACTTCTCAGGCTAAGTCACTACATGGGGGCCCAGTCACTTTGAAGTAGTCAAGGAGCATGCTATCCAGATAATGCTATAACTAGACTATATAAAATATTGTAATTAGTGTTGCCCTTGACATTGTAGTTGGCATTACAGCTAATTTTGCAGGTGCTAGGCCAAGGTTCTAATATGTATATTCAGCAATTTATTACATGGTGTATATCTGAGGTTCCAATAACTGAATTTTCTAGGATTATGTAATAGCTTTTACCATTTCTAGTTTAGCTTGTTCTGACATAATCACATAGACCTATGGGCCTAGTGGATCCCCACCTCTCTCTCACTCCTTATGTAATATTATCCTAAAAATAGAAAGATAAGAAAAAAACAAAAGAAAATGTTTTGGGTGATAATTCATAACATTAATGGTGTTGGCAAACAAAGCAAACACAGATGACCAACATACTATATTTCTGTTAAAGAAAAATGTAAAAGTGGAAATCATTAAAACAATCATCTGCCAACACTGCAGGTCACATTTCTACTATCTCTTCCACTGATCCAATCAGTCTTATTTGTCTTTACAGCTGCCCTATTATCAAGAACACAGTCCTCCAAATCTTGACAGATTACATCAAGTTTACGCCTATATCCCAACCCTCAGTCCCAGGCTTCGTGAAAGAGGATGTAATGGATTAGAACAAAGTCAGAGAAAATGACTAGAGGCGCAGAGACCAATATACCACTCTAGGATTTGCAAGTCTGCAACAGACCGACGTCATTGCGCTCGAAACCCCTTTTTCAGCAACCTCACCTCACCTCTCTTTGGTATGACCCTCCTCAAGGAATCGGAAGAAGTTCGCGAGATTGAGCGGATATCCCTTCCAGGTTGGTGCAGATCGCACGAGAGTGAATAATAAAGCAGTGGTGATCACATCCAACACAACCGTAACAATGAATAACTCTTTGGAGGTGGTCAAAGCCAGTCGCTGTTCCTCTATCAACCCGGGAACAGACGCCCCCACAAAGGCAGATTCAACGCTTGTTCCAACCTTGCGGTACCCATCGATGAAAGCTTTGGCTGCGGAGCTCATGAAGTCATCTACCTTCTTATTTATGGATGGGATATCTAAAGGTGCTATGTCCTGCGCATTGTTCCAATCAGTGGAGTGATTGGTCATAAACATATCTGCAGCGACATTGTTGATCAAGTTGGATACCTCGAGTGTCTCAAGTTCAACAAGTGCATCCTGCAATGCATTTGAGAAGATAAGGTTTGCTGCAGTGGAGGGGAAACTGCCATCAGGTGGTTGTTCCGAAGATATGACATTGACGGTCCCATCATTTTGTAGACGAACACGGCCACCAGATATTTTGGGCTGTGCATCGCACAAAAGAACACTGGCAAGAGGACCAACAAGGCGGATATCCGACGATCTGGTGACGCCAACACCTTGTTCCACGAAGGTGGCGGGTAAATTATCCAGATTAATTGCAAATCGTGCTCTTGGAGGCGTAGTGCTATTGAAAAAAGAGGAATTTCC
>Ga0153985_1000313_pt1 | contig 13619 bp, 13 predicted proteins | sample TSGA069MetaG_FD_104715 | JGI IMG/M metagenome (GOLD analysis project Ga0153985, IMG submission 104715) | Attine ant fungus gardens microbial communities from Georgia, USA - TSGA069 MetaG | ecosystem: Host-associated > Fungi > Mycelium > Unclassified | place: USA: Georgia, Alexander Wildlife...
TAAAGAAAGCTTAAATCCTAAAATAGAAGAGGAAATTATGGAAAGTATTGCACACCATTGGTTACAAGAAGGAATAGAGAGGGGAATAGAAAAAGGAATAGAGAGGGGGATAGAAGAAGGTAGAAAAACAGAGAAAATTACTTTGGCTAAAAAAATGTTAATAAGAAATAAGCCTTTAAATGAAATAGTAGACTTTACAGGCTTGACCGAAAAAGAAATTGAAAAACTAAAGCAACAATAATATAAAAAAATTTATGGAAAGTATTGCACATCATTGGTTACAGAAAGGGATAGAAGAAGGTAGAAAAAAAGAAAAAATTATTATAGCTAGAAAATTAACCAAAGCTGATTTAACATTTGAACTAATTTCCAATTTAACGGGATTAAGAAAAAAAGAGATTGAGAAATTAAAGTAATCATAACATACAAAAAATTTATGAGAAGCGTCGCATACTATGCTTTTTATAATTTAAAGTTTCTTATTTTTACAAAAATCTGATTATATTGTCTATCTCAATATCTTCTACAGTTCCGTTCTTGCGATCTTTAAGCTCGACAATATTATTTGCGGCTTTTCTAGTGCCGATTATTATTTGATAGGGTGAGCCGATAAGGTCATGTGTAGCAAATTTACTGCCGGCACGAGCATCGGTATCGTCATATAATACTTCTATATTTTGATTGAGCAACTCTTTATAAGTTTGTTCTGCAAGTTCACAACATTTGCTATCGTGAATATTTAAATTAATCAATGATACTTTAAAAGGAGCAACATTTACGGGCCATATAATACCTTTCGCATCACTATTTGCTTCTATGATTGCAGCAACTAGCCTTGAAATACCTATACCGTAAGAACTCATTTCTACTGGAGTAAGTTTGCCATGTTCATCGTTGATAAGAGCGTTCATGTTAACAGAGTATTTTGTGCCGATATAGAAAATATGTCCCACCTCTATCCCTTTACTACTAACTAAATCTTCACTGGAAGATAGCTTACTTTCGTCATGTTTTTCTTCAGCTGCCGCATACCAGCTTTTAATTTCTTCGATATCGATATCAGGATTATCTTTTAGTGTCTTAAATCTTTTATCGTAATAAATAGTACTTTCGCCGGTTTCGGCAATAATGTGGAACTCATGACTTAGATTACCGCCAATAGGACCGTTATCGGCAATCACCGGTACGACGGATACGCCTAAATCCTTGAAAGTATTGATATAAGCCTTAAACATTTGATTATATGTTTTAACGGCATTTTCTTCATTTATATCGAAAGAATAAGCATCTTTCATCAGAAACTCCCTACCTCTCATAACACCAAAGCGTGGTCTAATTTCATCACGAAACTTCCATTGAATGTGATAAAGATTTTTTGGCAAATCTTTGTACGACTGAATGTTATTACGAAAAATATCCGTAATCATATCTTCATTAGTCGGACCGAATAAAAGAGTATTATCGTGACGATCCTGAAATTTCAACATCTCTTTACCGTAATTATCGAAGCGTCCTGACTCTACCCATAGGCTAGCCGGTTGAATGCACGGCATAAGAACTTCCAAAGCTCCCGCCTTATTCATGTTTAAGCGTACGATATTTTCAATATTTTTAAGCACTTTTAAGCCGAGCGGAAGCCAAGTATAAATACCGACAGCCTGTTGCCTGATCATTCCGCTTCTAAGCATTAGCTTATGAGAAGTTATTTGGGCTTCACTTGGATCTTCTTTTAAAACAGGTAGAAAATATTTTGATAATAGCATAGTTTGTTTGCACTTTTATTTGTTTTTCTAGATACTGTGGACAAGCCCACGGTATGAAGTCATCTTTTCGATGTGAGGTTTAAAAACTCATGACGATATTTTTGCTGCTCGGCAAATATACCTGTATAATGCATGGTGTTCATAGTGCTATTTTCTTGCATCACCCCACGCATTGACATACAGCTATGCAAAGCAGATATTTTAACTGCTACACCGAGCGGCTTTAAATTTTCCTGCACGCTTTCGGCTATTTGTACCGTCATTTTTTCCTGAATTTGTAATCTCTTAGCAAAAGCATTTACTATACGTGCTAACTTACTGATGCCGACGATACAATTATCGGGAACATAGGCTATATGTACCGTGCCGCTAAAAGGTAACATATGATGTTCACAAAAAGAGGTGAATTTTATACCTTCTAATGAGATAAAATCTTGAAAATTACCGGTATCACTAAATTTTGTGTCTAATATTTCGGCTATGTTCTTATCATAACCGGAAAATAGTTCCCCATAACTATTAATTACTCTATCTGGTGTTTTAAGCAGCCCCTCTCTGTTAGGGTCTTCACCGATAAATTTTAGTAACGTTCTTACTGCCTCTTTTGCCTCTTCTTTGGAAGGCTTTTGGAATATCATAAGTCTATTTATTTTTAAAAAACATAATCTTACCACAAATATAAACAAACATCAAGCCGCCTACTATGGCAATAAGTCCACCGCCGCCCATCATACCCATTAATAGCTTTGCAGATAAAGGCATTACAGTATTTGGATCTTTACGCATTACGCCGTAACCGCCGGCAAAAGCAAGCCCTAATATATGTAGAACCTGCCCAAAAGTTAGAAAGTAGAGTGTAATTGTTATCCCATTTTTTATGTCATTCCCGCGAAAGCAAGAATCTGTTACTTTTTGGATTCCCGCTTTTGCAGGAACGATACAGTAACAATACCCCATACAGGCAATGCTTATCCCTACAATAGAACCGTGATAATGGGCAGGAATTACTACATTAATACCGGATATATTCATTGCAATGAGTCCGCCGAGTAGGAATAAAATAATAGAGCAGAGGAGGGTGGCTTTGATTACAGAATTTGTCATTCCTGCGAAAGCAGGAATCCATTCTTTTTTTTCTCGATTTCCGCCTACACGGGAATGACATATCCACTCAAAACCCATACCGCCTACACATAAACTAGGTGCTATCCCGCCTAAATATTTCATATGGTTGGTGTAAAATTCCTTAAAGCCGCCGTCAATAATGTCATAAAATATATGTCCAAAAATTATAAGTGTGCCAAAAACAAAATTTAAATAAAGTAGGAAAAGATAGAATTTTTGAAATTTTAACTCTTCGTATTTTAGCTTTTGAAGCAAGATTACCCAAATAAACATTGCTATTTGAGTATAGATGAATTGCAATAAATGCCCGCCGCTCCAAAAAAGTAATTCATAATAAAATTCTATTTCAATAGGGATGATTTGAATAATATTTTGCAAATTATTGTAAGACCATCCAAAGCAAATCCAAGTTAATATGTACATTATAATAGTTGATAGAATAGTGAAATTGATTAAGCTGCTCCAATTTGCCCAATCAAATAAATATAGAATATTGATAGTGTATAATAGCAAAATCACCCCAAATAGACTTAATCCTAGAATAAATATTATATTCTCAAGCATCGGTATGTAATTATTCATCACCGGATTATGCCCGGCTATAGGAGAGATGGATATAAAGATAGTGGCAAGGAAAGCGAGTTTGGGGTAGATTACACACTTGTCATCCCGTGACTTGATCACAAGATCCATTCTACTAGTTTCCCGCTTTTGCGGGAATGACAAAGAGGGGTGCGGGAATGACAAAGACCAAACACTTGCCGTAATAGACAATAGCCAAATCAGTACAGATAAATCAACGTGTATAATCAAAGCAGATTTGAAAATATAAGGATTGGGGAAAAAGCTAGCTAGCTGGGGCGTCCGAAGCACCACTAAAATAATAGAATATAAACCGGCAAATCCTAAAGATACTACGCCAAGCTTAAGCCATGCCACACTATTACTATTTATATTCATTATATTATACTCGGCTGGATAGTCAAATACTCCTCTTTCCACAACTCGTTATAAAGGATAGGGTCGATATTACCGCCTGATATTAACACGAGCAGCTTTTTAGGGGTTGCTTGGTTTTTTAGCCAATTTACTACCGAAACCATGTTTATACTACTTGACGGCTCGCATATTACCTTGAGCAGATGGGTAAGCCATGCCGTCCAGTAGTATATTTCATATTCTTCAGCTAAATAAAAATGGTCGAGCTTTTTTAGATACTCAAAGGTACGAGCCGAAACATTTAGTGTTTTAAGTCCGTCGGCAATGGTGTTCGGCGAATCTTTAAACCTAAATATGTCATTATTTTTAACCGATAAGTAAGCATCATTAGCAGCTACAGGCTCTGAGCCTATCAATAAACTTGTCGGTGATATTAATTCCTTAGCAAGGTAAGAGCCGGAGATTAGACCGCCACCACCGCAAGAGGCAAAAATAGCATCCGGGCTAAATCCTAATTGCTGTAATGCCTCATAACATAATGTGCCGGCTCCCGCTATCGTAGAGTCGCTGTCAGAAGGGTGCATATAATAAAAGCCTGATGCTTCGTCTAGCTTTGCCTTATCTTCTGCCTCTTGACGGGTATCCGTATATACAACCTCCCCACCGTAATGAATCACTGCTTGCTGCTTTACGCAAGAAGTATTTAGCGGTAAATAAATCCTTGCCTTAATATCTAGTATCTTACCGGCATAAGCAAGACCGATACCATGATTACCCGTGCTATAGCCGACTATTTTTTCAGGTAGTTTTCCTTGTTCTTTTAGCTCTAATAGATGATTTAATACGCCTCTAACTTTAAATGCTCCGGTTTTCTGCAACGACTCAACCTTAAAAAAAATCTCATGTTCTAACATTTCATTTAAACTTTCGGAATGAACAATCGGAGTTAGGTGTAAATATTGTTTTATTCTGTTATGTGCGGTTGCGACATTTTGAGGTGCTTGAAGCGATAAATTCATAGAGATAATTAGATAATGGTAGCTTGAAATCGGTTTAATACTATACTATATAGTTAATAACCGCTATAGTAAACTGAATTGAACTTGTTGCTTCGTTGATCGCCCTTTCGCCTATTATTTATAGGTGTCGCTCCTCACGCCTGTCACCAAATCCAATTGAGTTTACTATGAATATAAAAATTTTAAAGGTTTTAATTGATGAGTAAAAAATCCTTACCGTTAATGGCACTACGAGATATGGTAGTATTTCCGGGAGTAATTGCACCTGTATTTGTAGGTAGGCAAAAATCACTCAACGCTTTGTCCAATACTACAATTTCTGAGGAAGATAATAGTAAGTATATTTTGGTAGCCCTACAGAAAAAATTTGATCAGGAAAATCCAGGTAAAAATGAGCTTTATGATATCGGTATACTTGCCAAGGTTATCCAAATAGTGAAACTACCTAATAGTACTGCAAAAATTTTAATAGAAGCAGTAGCAAGGGTAAAAATCACCGATATCAAAGGTGAAGAAGCATTTGAAGCAAATTATGAAATTATCCCTGATGAAGAAATATTTGATGCTGCTAATATGCGTTCATTAGTCGATAATGCTTTACAGTTATTTACAAAATATGTCGTCAGCGACAAGAAGATTAATGCAGAAATCATTGAATCTATAAATAAAGAAATAAGCAGTACTACCAGCTTCATAAATATCATCAATATACTTGCTTCACATCTGATTACTTCGCTTGAAGCAAAACAGCATTTATTAGAGGAAACCAGCCCATTTAAACGTATCACCTCAATTATTAATACTCTTACTTCTAATATAGTTAATTCAGAAACTGAACAAGCTTTGCAGCAAAGAGTAAAGAAGCAAATTGAGAAAACGCAGCGTGATTATTATTTGCATGAGCAGATGAAAGCAATCCAAAAAGAGCTTGATGAAGATAAATCAGAGCTTGCTGAGATTGAGAAAAAAATTAAAGCTACTAAACTATCAACAGAAGCAAAAGAAAAAGCTGAATCAGAGCTTAAAAAACTTCGAACTATGAACCAAATGTCAGCAGAATCGGGAGTAGTGCGTAATTACCTTGATACTTTGCTAAGCTTGCCTTGGGGTAAGTATGATAAAGGTAAGATTGATATTAACCAAGCTGAGAAAATTTTAGATCGTGATCATTTTGGGCTAGAAAAAGTTAAAGAACGTATCATTGAATACTTAGCAGTGTTACAGCGTTCCAATAAAATTAGAGGTCCTATATTATGCTTGATCGGTCCTCCGGGTGTTGGTAAAACTTCGTTGATAAAATCTATTGCCGAGGGGTTGGGAAGAAAATACACAAAATTTGCTCTTGGTGGTGTTAGGGATGAAGCAGAGATTAGAGGACATCGTAAAACTTATCTTGGTTCAATGCCCGGTAAAATTCTTACTCAGCTTAAAAAAGTCAAGGTGAGTAATCCCGTCATGTTACTTGATGAAATAGACAAGATGGGTTCTGATTTTAGAGGCGATCCTGCCTCGGCATTGCTTGAGGTATTAGATCCCGAGCAGAATAGCCACTTTGTGGATCATTATTTAGAAGTTGAATATGATTTATCAAACGTAATATTTATCGCAACTGCTAACTCTTATAATTTACCTAGAGCTTTAATTGATAGGATGGAAATTATCAATATTTCCGGTTATGTAGAAGAAGAAAAAAAACAAATTGCCAAAGACTATTTAATTCCCAAGCAATTTAAAATGCATAAAATCAAAAAGGACGAAATTACCATATCCGATGATGCTATTTTAGACTTAATTAGATATTACACGAAAGAATCTGGTGTAAGAGGTTTAGAGCGTGAGATAGGGTCATTAACTAGGAAGGCTTTAAAGCAAATTTTAGCCGATAAAAAAGTTAAGCATGTTTTTATAGATAGCAGTAATTTAGAAGAATTTTTAGGTGTGAAGAAATATAATTTCGGGCTTGCTGAAAAAGAAGATCAGATAGGTAGCACTACAGGACTTGCTTATACCGAAGTAGGTGGCGAGCTCCTAACTATTGAAGCTTTATCATTCCCGGGCAAAGGTGAAATAAAAACTACCGGAAAACTTGGTGATGTTATGAAAGAGTCTGCAATGGCTGCATATAGCTGTTTTAGAAGTAGAGCAGCAGATTTCGGATTAAAATATGAGGATTATAAGGATTTCGATATTCATATCCATGTTCCTGCCGGTGCTATTCCAAAAGATGGACCGTCTGCAGGTTGTGCTTTATATACTACCATCGTTTCGTTAATGACTAAGATACCGGTAAATCGAACCGTTGCCATGACCGGTGAGGTAACTTTAAGAGGGAATGTATTACCAATCGGTGGACTGAAAGAAAAGTTACTTGCTGCAAGTAGGGGAGGGATTAAAAAGGTGCTAATTCCAAATGAGAATGTTAAAGATTTAAAAGACATCCCACCAAATATAAAAAATAGTTTAGAAATTATTGCGGTTTCAAACGTGGAGCAGGTATTGCAGCATGCTTTAACAAAAAATCCTCGTAAATAAAATAAGCTATATTGTGTGGCGTCATTGCGAGCGAACATAAGTGAGTGTGGCAATCTCTATGTAAGTAGGATAAATGCCTAAGATTGCGTACGTACAAAACTTACAGTTTTTTCTCGCAATGGAGTTAATTTGGTAACTATTTTATGTTTAGTTAGAAATGCCTTAGTTTTAGAAACTTATTATTCGGTTTGTTCATTGAATGAGCCGACTAATTCTGTATGTAAATAGTCATATAGTTTATCGCGTAGTGTTACAGGTAAATCATTAAATTGCTCTGATACTTCTTCAACCTCTTCAGGATCAGCTCTTTTAAATACATCAGCTATAATGTCTTTAAGTTTATTTGTTGCAATTTCCTGAAGAGTTGGTATTCCTTTAATTTTATTTTCCAACCTATTTTTTAAAGAAGAATCTATATTATATTTATTCTTTTTAATAAATTCATTCAGTGTAGATAGGTTATCTAATGGATTAAAAGACTCAGAATTTTCTGCTATTTTTGTTTCAGATTTCCATTTAATATAATCTTCAAGATGTGTATGTTTAACAAATTCAGTGTTAATCTTACTATAGTCTCTATTAATAAAAGCTGCTTCGAGTTTTAAAAGTATGTCTGCATCTAATAATGGTATTGTACCTAATGATGCTTCATAAGCACTATATAATGCTTCTAAAGGCTTTCTACCTCTCGCATCCAAGGTATTTGGATTTGCACCGTATTCTAAAAGTAATTTTGTTGCTTCAAGGTTTTTATGTGTTAAAGCAATTTCTAATAAGCTCGCTTGATACTGGAACGTTTCATAAGTATAGTTGGGATCAAGATTATGGTCTAATAATAATTTTAATAATTCTGAGTTAGGGTGAATTAAGCAGCACTCAACACAGTAATCATTATATTTAGCACCATTTTCGAGAAGGGTTTTAACTATTTCTGTAGAAATTTCCTTATTTTCACTATTGTAATCTATACTCTTTTCTTTAAGTGCGTATTCTAGGGGAGTAGATTTACGAAAATTGGTTTTATTTACATCTGCCCCATTGTTTATAAGAAACTTAATAATTTCATGATGATTGTAATAACATGCTATATCTAAGGGGTTCGTATCATTATTATTTAAGTCAAATTCATTAGTATATAAGGATTGTATCTTTTCAAAATTTCCTTCTTTCACAGCCTCAAGAAAATTGTGAAATTTATTTTTTAACTCATATTTTTTGTCTCGTAGTTCCTTATTCTTTGTCATTTTCTCTATGTCGGCGTCCATTTTTTCGTATTGCTTTCTATATATTTCTAGTGTTTCAGGTTTTGGATTTAGGGCTTCAACTCGTTGATACATTTTCGCTATTTTTAGATTTTTGAACATATTATTACTCGTTTTAAATTATTAATTTATTAATATTTAATTTACTTAAGAAGGAAAGAATAAATTTATTAAACTTACTTTAAGTTAAAAATTTATAGCAAAAATTAAAGCCTATAATTTTTGTAAAAAAATAGTAAATAAAAGTACTTGGCATATTTTTTTAGAAGAGTATTTTACTGCTGTAAGTTGGTTATCAGCTTATGTTAATTTACTAATAGTGTTCAACATATTTTTAAAACAAGGAGGTTATTATGACCATTCATAAAAACAATCATCATAGTAAAAATGAAGAGAAACACAATAATAATTTATCGCATGAAGCAGCAGTAATGCGAAGCAAAGATTCTTCTCCGGAAGAAAGAAGCAAAACAGCTAGTGCTATGAGACATAAAGACGGCGAGAGCCACAATAGTGGACACAATTCTCACGGATCCCATAAAAGCCATAGGTAATTTATTGTAAAATTAGTGTAGTTATGGTTTCTCCTCGGGTTTCTCTAGGGGAGAAACTTATTTATAATTATCGTAAGAAACTCCAGCGTCACGGAGAGCAACACCTCGACACAGCAATCTTAGGAATTTTATACTACTTCATGAGATTGATACGCTCTCTACGTTCGCTCGCAATGATAATTCAGTATCTTTATAACAACATCTACCTATCCCCTTTATTATAATATAAATCCGAACTGTTCTTTTACTTCGTCAACAGTTTTGGATGCTCTAATGCGTGCTTTTTCTGCACCTGTATGTAATATACTTAATAAATATTTCTGGTCATTCATTAACTCTAAATATTTATCACGTATCGGTTGCAGATTTGTGATAATAATTTCTGCTAAATCTTCTTTGAATTTTGCAAAGCCTTGATTCTGATAATTATCAATTATCTTTTCTAAACTCTCTTCCGATAAGCTCCTATATATATCCAATAAATTACTAATTTCCGGTCTTGCTTCTTTATCATAACTAACAAAGCTTAAATGATCGGTTTTAGCTTTTTTTATTTTTTGGTAAATAAGGTCGTTATCATCCTTTAAGTTAATACGGGTAAAATCCGCAGAGTCGGACTTGCTCATTTTTTTAGTTCCGTCTCTAAGGCTCATAATTCTCGTACCTGAACCGCTAATTAGAACGTCAGGCACTTTTAGAATTTCCTTATTGAATTTTCTATTAATTACTCCTGCGATATCTCGTGTTAGCTCTAGATGCTGCTTCTGATCTTCACCGACAGGCACTATATCGGCTTTATATATTAAAATATCGGCAGCCATAAGCACCGGATAGGAAAATAAACCAAGGCAGGCTTTCTCTTGATCGCTTCCGGCTTTATCCTTAAACTGCGTCATACGTTTTAGCCAACCAAGTGGCGTGACGCAATTCAGTATCCAAGCAAGCTCCGCATGTTCTTTTACCATACTTTGAGCAAAAATGGTAACTTTATTCGGATCAAGACCTGCTGCTAAATAAATCGCAAGCACTTCCATAATCGAGTTTCTAAGCTCGCTCGATGCTATTTCAACCGTGATAGCATGTAGATCAGCCAAAAAGAAAAAACAATTATATTCTTCCTGCATTTTAACCCAGTTTTTAATTGAGCCTAGATAGTTACCGAGATGCAAAGAGCCGGTCGCTTGCACACCTGAAAGAACAGTTTTTTTCATTTAATACCTATTTTATTTTATTCGTTATAAATTATATGCTATATATATACTGCAGATATTTCAAAAGTTGGTAAGTCAAATAAGCGGTGAGGTAGCTAGACGTAGATAAACTACGTGAGCAAAGATAAATCCCGAAATTTGGTTTGCCGAATCTTGAAATATCAAAGGTACACTCGATGAACTTGAAAAATTGGCTACGTTATTTCTCATTCTTAATCCTTGCGTAGGTTTAACTATGCTGTGATTAAAAATATCAAAATGTCTTGCTTTTTTTCAAGTTGATCTTCATATATCAGTTTATTATATTAATATTTTACTAAATTATGCTTTGGCGTTTAAGGATTTTATCGTTTTACGGATTATTATCGTTATTTACTTTTATACTTTTTCTTATATGTTACATACCCGTAACGTTTTTCAATGTCAACTATCAAATAAGATATACAATTGGTGTGATCTTTTCATATGCCTTTGTATGGTTGGCAAAAATTTGTTGTGGGCTTAAATATGAGGTAGAAGGACTTGAGAAATTACCAAAAACTATCTCAATAGTTGTTTCTAATCATCAATCCTTTTGGGATCAAATGTTTATGCAGCTTATTATCCCAAAACACTCGTGGGTATTAAAACGTGAATTGTTTAATATACCTCTCTTAGGATGGGGGCTTAGGATGGTTAAACCTATTGCAGTAGATAGAGGAGCTAATAGCTCGGTTACCCAAATTTTAAAGGAAGGGCAAGAGAAAATCAAGGAAGGATTATGGCTAATAATATTTCCGGAATCAACTAAAGTTCCACCTGATAGAACGGTAAAATTTAAGCCGAGTGCCGTAAAACTTGCCTCGATTACTAAAGTGCCGATTGTAATGATGGCTCACAATGCAGGCTTATTTTGGCCTCGAGGCTTTTGGTTCAAGCAATCCGGGACAATAAAGGTAAAAATTATCGGAGTAATAGAAAAAGAAGAGGTGGAACAAACGGAAGTACGAGTTCTTAACGATAAGATTGAAGAGGTAATTAATAGCGAGAAGCAAAAATTATTAAATTAGTGTTGGATTAAGCAACAAATTAGTACTATCATATAGGTATACTTGATAAACTTGAAGCTGTGTCGGTTTTGTAATCCATTGGTATTTATATATTAATATACGCTTCGTTCCTCGGTTTACAGACTGATTACTCTTTTCCAAGTTAATCTTCGTATGCTAACTTTTCACTTATTCGAATTACACAATTATCATGGAGATGTTATGAATAGTATATCAGCATTAAAATTAATTGCAGTTATTGATAGCAAACAAATGATGCTTTACGACGCTCAAGGGGTTAAGATCACTAATAATAAACCTCTAAAACTAGCGTTAGATTTAGAAGAGCATAACCACCATAGAGAAAAAAGGCAAAGTCTTTATCAAAGTAAGTCTACACCCGGGTCATTATTTGAACCTCATACTTCACTAAGAGAAATAGAGCATAAAGAGGCAGCAAAAAGTGTTATTAAACACTTAGAGAAAGCAGTAACTAGCGATCAGGCTAAATATAAAGAATTAATTATAGTAGCTGAGCCTCAAATGTTGGGATTTGTAAGACAAGAGCTTAAAAACGGTCTAAAAAAGATGATTACAAAAGAAATAGCGAAAGATTTAGTACAGCATAATGCTGAGGCAGTTGAGAGAGCAGTATTTTCATAATATACGTCATTGCAAGGGGATGCGTAGTATTGACGCAGCAATCTCGTCAAATATCCTGAGATTGCCACGTCGCTTCGCTTCTCGCAATGACGATAAAACCGAGACATGCAACTACAAAAAAATAATAAATAACTAAATACCATAATTATGTCACGAGTTTATTTTAACGGTCCGGAAGGACGTATTGAAGGGATGTATGTAAAAGCGAAAGCATATAATGCTCCCGTTGCGTTAGTTCTCCATCCTCATCCCCTATATGGCGGGAATATGAATGATAAAGTAGTATATAATGCCTATAAAGTTTTAGCAGAACACGGTTATACCGTTTTGCGTATTAATTTTAGAGGGGTAGGACATTCAGACGGTACTTTTAATAATGGTGTCGGTGAGGTTATAGATGCCGGAACGGCACTCGATTGGTTGCAACAGAATAGCCCAAATGCTCAATCTAATCTAGTTTTAGGGTTTTCGTTTGGAGCATGGATAGCTATGCAGCTAGTAATGAGGCGTCCTGAAATAAGCCATTTTATTGCTATTTCACCGCCAGTTAATAAATATGATTTTTCGTTTCTCTCACCTTGTCCGATTCCGGGTTTTATATTACAGGGCGATAATGATAGTATTGTACCGGCAGAAGCGGTAAAAGATTTAGCAAGCAAATTGTCTAAACAACAATCTCATGTTAAAGTTAACTGTAAAGTTGTTAGCGGTGCAGATCATTTTTTCCGCTACAAAATGGAAGAATTTGCTAAAGCCATGGGCAATTATTTGAAAACATTAGATAATAATTATTCCCAAGATATCAGTAATATAAACGAAGAAACTACCACAAGCCAGAAAAAACTGTTTTTATATTAAACATTATTTATTGTCGGTGTTATGCCGTGACTTAATCACGGCATCCAGAAAATAAATAAAAATACTATAAATTAGCATTTTTGGATTTTATTGCTTTATCAAATTACTTCACAATTTCCCGCAACAATTACGGGAAAAATGCTTCATGCAACAAAGCCTATAAACGGTGAGAATTACATTAGGATACAGAAGATGACATAAAGTAAAAACTGTCCGGTAATATGAAAAGAAATATATTTTATATATTGTTAGTTTTTAACTTTTCTTTTCCGGCTAAGCATTTTACTAAACTATTAACCGCTTGTTGTTCATCCGTGCTTTGAATTTTCATAAAGTTTCTTGAAACTTCAATACACATGCGTTGATGCTGAGTATGTACAGGTTGAGGCTTATTTGCTTCTTCTAAACCTTCAAAGAAATAATCAATATTTCTATCTAGTGCTTCGGCAATTAATACCAATCTCCCTACGGAAATTCTATTGATTGCTTTTTCGTATTTTTGCAGTTGTTGATGCGTAACGTCAATTACTTCTGCAAGCTGTTGACGAGATAATCCTTTTGCTAATCTTAAGGAATATATTTTTTTTCCTATAAAACTATCGATTTTTTGTATAATATCGTTTTTTCTAGCCATTCTTTTCTCCTTGGTTATTTATGTATTTATA
>Ga0153985_1000314_pt1 | contig 13545 bp, 9 predicted proteins | sample TSGA069MetaG_FD_104715 | JGI IMG/M metagenome (GOLD analysis project Ga0153985, IMG submission 104715) | Attine ant fungus gardens microbial communities from Georgia, USA - TSGA069 MetaG | ecosystem: Host-associated > Fungi > Mycelium > Unclassified | place: USA: Georgia, Alexander Wildlife...
AGTCTATGTGCAAACATTGAGGCCTTCATATCTCCACTAATATTAATTGCCTTGAGGTTGTTCTAGGCTCATTCTGAGCATTATGAAGAAGGCTTCTGCTGAGCCTAGAACCAAAGCATTGATTGTGGCGGTTTCTGAGATATTAGTGATTTAATAAATGGTAACATAGTGGTTACCAGTTGATCTGCTTAATATCTCGACCATTATTGATTGCCTTGAGACGTGACTGGCATCGATCGAAAGGTCTTTTTGAGGGCTTTTTGTAGCTTTTAAGACCGTGAGAATCATTGAAGAATTGATGGAGATATGGCTGAATGAAGTTTGTGACAAGTTCTTACTTAATTCTGTACACTACTTATACAACTACTATATGGTCTGTGTACTACTTTCCCATGGTCCTCATGTGACTTAGTCATGTGATGTTACCTGAATGTGACATGTAACCATGTGACTCTGTGACACTTAGTCACATGATATTTTCTCATGCTCCATTCTTATATAGTAAGTCCAGAAAAGAAAAAAAAGAAAATATAAATAATGACTTAGCTGTTTTGCCAAGTCATAACAGTACTAAACTTACTTCCAACTTACTTAACTCAAAATATCACATCAACAAAGGCAAATACTATGTCTTTATATGGAGGGGTGTCACTACCCTTATTCCTTGACAATGAGAAATTTGACAAAAAAAATTGGATTGCTTGGAGCAAAAACATCCTCATTGGTACTCACATGAGAGGAGTATTAGGCTACTTAAATGGCACAATCAAACAACCAACTGTCACTAATATACTGGCAACTATTACTACTACCTCAACTGAAATACCATCATCTACTCCCATAATGATAATATTAACTACATCTGAAACTAATACAAAATGGCAATCACTTACTCCATCAGAAGATAAATGGAAATTTAGAGATAACTAGGTCAGAGGCCTGTTAATTTACAACACAAAGAACCCAGTGGACTTAGGAATTAAGACACAAGGAACAGCAGCCAAAGCCTAGACATTCTATACTGAACAATATGAAGTTGCTACCAAATTAGCCAGACTCACTACTGAACAAGACCTCAGAAACTCAACATACTCAGACTGTGAGGATTTCATCACCTTTATTACCATCATGAGGAACAAATGGACTAAGGTAAATTCTCTGGGATCAAATATTGACAATGATGATTTCAAAAACATTCTCCTCACCTCATTACCTCCATCATGGAGTCCAATAGTTGTCACCTGTCTTAAGGAAGGATTCTTGACTGAAATGATCTCTCTCTTAGAAATATGGTCTCTCCATTTTAGCCATAACAAACACTATAACCCTATTGCAGCACTCTAGATAAACAAATCTATTCAAAAAGACAAAAACCAACTTATTTGTATCAATCCAAACTACAGATGCTGAGGCCACACTATTGAGGTCTACTACTAGCCTAGTAGTGGAAAGGAAAGACAGGTTTTGGCAAGAGAGGAGGCTACAAAGGCAGCACAACCAGCACTTGTCAAGGCAGTTTCAGAAACCCCACTAGAGCAAATGTTGTGTCTACCAATAACATACCCAAGGAGGAAGAACTGATATTTGCCTTTATGACCTTAAATACTTATGACCTAAAGGTATTAGCTACCTTAGTTCCCACAAATGACTTATCTCATAATGTCATCCTCCATAGATCAAATGAAGCTATTGAAAAAGGGGTAACAGGGGACAAGTGCCACTAAATAAATCTTGGTCTGGAGAAGATCCTATCATATTTCATATACAAAATGACAATATGTCTGAGACTCTTATCTTAATTGACTTTGGAGCCAGTGACCATTGTTTTGCAGAAAGGTTGTTCTTTGCAACATATAATACCTTGGATAACCCACATATGGGACTCTCTACAGGAAAAGAATTGACCTTCAAGATAACAGGTAAAGGAAAGGTTGAGTTCCTAACAAACATTAATGATGTTCAAAGAAAGATTACTTTTAATAATGTACTGCATATATCAGGACTGAGATCAAATCTAATTTCAGTATCTGAACTCAACTCAAAGGGACTATATATAACATTTGGAGGAGATAAAGCTCATATAAGGACTTCAGATAGAAAAACTGTCTTCTCCATAATATGCTTTGGACAATTATACACTGTAGATGTCAAAAAATCAATAACCAGTACCTTTATTGCACAAAACAAACACTAGTTAGTCACATTTGACATATGGCTTAGACATTTAGGCTATGCTAGTACAAGCACTATACATGAAATAATAAAGGATAAACTTGTTGATAAACTTACTGTTCATGGTGACCCATCTCTCAAAGAGCTCTATGAAGACTGCATATTTGGAAAACACATAGCACACCCCTACTGCAAGAACCCAGTATGTGAAACAGAGGTTTTTGAGCAAGTTTACATAGATATATGGGGACTATCACCTACTCTCTCAGCTGGAGGATACAACTACTTTATGGTAATTATGGGTGGCTTCTCATTATATAGGACTATTGCATTATTGATGTCCAAATCAGCAAACATCACATTGAATATGTTTAAGACTTTCCAAGCAGAGGCAGAATAATAGACAAGAAATAAGTTAAAGTTAGCACATCTCGATATAGGTAGGGAGTAGTGTAACACATCATGGGAGAACTATAAAGTAGAACATGAATTGAATTTTGAATATACCACCTCTTATGCTTATCAACAAAATGGCATGGCTAAATGGACAATGTGAACTATTCTGGATTGGCTATGGCTGAGTTAAGACTACTACTCAAATATTAGGTAGATACAGTCCAAACCATAATATATATATGAAATCTTATTCTTTCCTCTCAATGACCAAAGCTTATCCCTACAGAGGCCTGGTTTGGGAAATGTCAAAATGTATCTCATTTAAAACCTTTTGAAACTACAGCATATACACATGTACCACTAGACCTAAATCTATCAAAACTATTGCCTAGATCAGTAAAAGTCTCCCTTCTTGGCTATTTTGAATGAGAAGGTTATAAACTCTTGGATCAAAAAACTAGAGCTATTTTCAAATCAAGGGATATCATTTTTGAAGAGGGCATTACTCACTTAGCTGAATAACCAATGTATGCTGGTTTTTTAGAAGACAACAACCCTTTCCAACACTATTCAACACAAAACATTGAGATGAAGGGGAGTGAGTCACACAGATCTGAAACTCAAACCCAGGATGACCAAACTAGAGGAGAGCTATTGCAACAAGTAGCCCCAAGACCATTTCCAACTTCAATACTACATGATAATCAAGAAAACTATACTATGCAACATATAACTAGAGAAACAACAAATCAGACAGGCAAGGTAGATGCAGATTTACCACTGGCATTACAATGCATATGCAGGGAACCAAAACTATTCATGAAATTAAAAGACTCTGTTAAGTACTCACAATGACCATTCACTTATCTTGCTGACTTAAACACTGAGGTACCAAGGATATACCAAGAAGCCATGAAAATGCCCAACCTATGGCTAAAACTAATGAACAAAGAGATAGAAATGTTAAAAGCAAGTGATGTTTTTAAAGTGGTACAGTGGCCTAAAGACAAAAATGTTGTGGGATCAAAGTGAGTATTTGTATCACAAATGATCACTTACTTATTTGTAATTATAGATGCTAGAGCTCAAGAGGGCTTAGAAGCAAAGTTTAGACAGTGATAAAAGATATTGTTAAGTCTAAGGTCTAATCCTCAGATTATGAGTCTTTATATATATGAAAGTGATAGTTTGTGCACTAGGACAGATCATCACATGCTACTACCTATTGTTCTACATATGGTAGTGCCTTTATGCTTAAAAATGTGATAACTTAACTATATAGAGGCTGTCCTTTGAAATGTAATACTATATAGTTCTTAGTAAAGGTCTTATAATTGTGGAAGATAAGCATACAGTGTTAGCAACTGACTTAAGATTCTAGTCTAGGGTTTAGACTAGGAAGCTTTTCAGGGATAAAAGAGAGCTCAATAGAGTCCTTGTTTGATTCTACTACACTATATATATAAGTCTGTGCTATTTGTCCTTATTATTTATACAAGTATCCAAAGTTCTTCAGTTTAGTTCTAGTCTATATCATATTTATTCATAGTTGAGATAACTCATGACAGTATCTCTCTCTTAAGAATCCTCGTCCCGAGAATTTTTTCCTACAATTTATTGTAAGAGTACCATAGGTTTCCTAGTTCATCTTTTTCATCTCACTCTTCTATCTTACTTTCTTCTATTTCCTCTTCTTCTTCTTTGATTCTTTTTAATCTGACCTTTTCTTTCTACCTTGACCAATTTCTTTCCAACTATCCCCAATACTCCTTGTCAAACCTTTTGTTGTCCCACCTATATAGTAGTTTTACCATATACCTACTCAGCAATTCTTCTCTTTTTTATTCTTTGGCAATTCTTTTCCTAGATTGTCCAATTTCTTCTCTGTACTCTTCCTCAAATTCTCTAACTAAATCCTCCATGTTTCCCAAGTATCTTTTTCTGCCATATAGCCTCTCTACTGTACCAAGTATTACAAATGGTCACTTACTGTTTGTAATGGGTGCTTTGATACTTGAAAGAGTTCAAAAATGTAAAGTTAGACAAATGACAAAAGATGTTGTTAAGTCTGAGGTCTAATCCTCAGACAGGGAGTCCTTATATACATGAAAGTAATGATCTATACACTAGGATAGGCCATCACATGCTACTACCTATTGTTCTACATATGGTAGTGCCTTTGTACTCAAAATAGCAATGACTTAACTATATGGAGGCTGTCCTTTGTTCTAATTAAAGACAGATAACTATCTATGGGTAATTAATTAATATTTATGTGCAAACATTGAGGTTTTTATATCTCTACTAATATTATCTGCCTTTGGGTTATTCTAGGCTCTGTCATAGTTGTGCTATGGACTAATAGTCATATACTATATGGTTTACCACTATACCAAAAGGGCAACATTAGTAAGGCTACTTGCTAATGACAGTCCAGCTATTTATATAGTTTATTTGAACAGGTATTTTGTTATATCCCCATGACACTATTGAGTAGTCACTTTTCTGTGACAGGCTTATTCTGAGCATTATGAAAAGAGCTTCTGTTGAGCCTAGAACAGAAGTATCAATCATGGTGGTTTCTAAGATATTAGCAATTTAATAAATAGTAACATAGTAGTTATCTATTGATCTGCTTAATATCTTGGCCAATACTGATTGCCTTGAGATGTGACTAGTATCAATCAAAAGGTCTTTTCAAGGGCTTTCCATAGCCATTAAGACCATGAGAATTGTCAAAGAATTGATGGAGATATGGCCAAATGAAGTTTATGATACCAAGTATCTATCTTTTATAGACTTAGTCAAGATAACTTAGTCCCACTCCTTATCCAAGTCGACAAGGAAAACTCAATAGAGTTTCCGTTATTTTCTGTATACTACTTATATAACTACTACATAGTCTATGTACTATTTTCCCATACCTATCATGTGACTTATCATGTGATGTGACCAAGTGACACTTGTGATGTAATACTTTCTCACACTCCTTCCTGTGCAGTAAAGAAAATAAAATAAAATAAAATAAAATAAATAATGACTTAGCCATTTTTGTCATGACTTGGCAAAATAGCTAAGTCAATATCTATTTTCTTTTCTATTTTCTTTTCTTTTATTTTATTTTTCTTATCAATAGATGCACAAGAGGAAAGTAATTCATAAGGAAGCATAGGACATTAGCTATGGGTTAGGGTTATTGTTCATGTATAAATAGTATACAAAATCTAATAGGAACTCTATCAAGTTCTCCTTGTCAACTCAGATAAGGAGGGTATCTAAGTCATCGCCAGCTAAGTCACTACAGTTTTGCCAAGTCATGACACTTGGTAAATCCAGTTCTATTGCATTTGTTGAGATTATTCCTTGAACTTAGTAAGATCCCACAAATTATTCCATTAGCTTTTCCAAGTATCTTTCTTGTATTTGGTATTTGAGATATTTTATGCTCAAGTCCCCTACTCAATATTCTTCTACCTTGCTTCTCTTTCTATCTGTATACTTCCTCATTTTAAACCCTATGCATAGGTCTCATCCAATGTTTGCTTTGAATAGTGATACTTTTGTACTAGTCTACATCTTATTGTTATATGCAAACTCTACTATCAAAAGCTAATTAGGCCATTGCTCCTGCCTGTGATCAATGAACATCCTTAGGTATTGTTTCAGATCCTAGTTTATTCTTTTTGTCTATCCATCAGTTTGTAGGTGATAGGCTGTCAATAATTTTGTGTTAATCCCCAACATACAATTCAACTCCTTCATTTCTACTGCAAACTGCACTCCTCTGTCCATAATAATGCTTTCTGGCAACCTATGTAATTTCCAAATGTGGTCCTAGAACAGTTTTGCCACTCCTTCCACCAAAGTCTTTTTCATAAATGGCATGAAGTATGCCAGTTTTGTCATTCTATTACATACTACCAAGATACTATCATATTCCTGTACTAGTAGTATAAGGTTCTACCCAAGATGACTTAAACCCACTTCAAGTCCAAGTTGACAAGAAAAACTCAATGGAGTTTCTGTTAAATTTTCTACACTACTTATACAACTGTATGACTTGGCAAAACAGCTAAGTCATTATTTATATTTCTTTTCTTTTCTTTCTTTTCTGTTTTTTGGACTTACTATACAGGAAGGAGTATAGTGAAGAGACTGATTATGCTAGGGGTTTTCCTGTTTTTATTTAGAGTTCCCTGACTATGGGCTAGGTAGTGGTGAATATAAGTTTTGAAATAATTAAGTTGTGTGGTCTTTTAAGAAAGCACCCTAGCTGACATCATATTTTAGCATAGTGTCCCTTATGCAATTTCATGAGGAAATGAATCCAAAATTAAAGGTGAAAGAAGTTAAATAAGTTTCTGCCAATGTACTATGGTAGCAGTGATATTTGAAATCCAATTTCTTGTTTATAAACTACTGTCCTAGCTCTGCTTTTGAGTCCTGCCTGCCTAGTATTACCCTAATGCCCTGTTTCAAAGTTGTCCTCACAGTAGTACTCTTGACTATGTGATCAGATATGAGACTTTGAATCCTCCCTGTATAACTTGACTCCCTAGCAATACCAAACTCTATCTTAGAGCTCCTATAATATTGTCCCTGTGGCTAAGTCACTTGTCCTGTAGTCTCTTTGTTTTTGACTCAGTCTTGAGTCAAAGCACCTTAATCACTGATCTGATCACTCTAAAAATAGATTTCCACTTTTGAAAACCCAAATAGAGGAAAGAGGCAACTAAGATTGCTTTTCTTCTTCCTACTAAGTGGGGTTTTTTATATGTTTAGAGAAATACAAAAGAAATATATGAAAAAATAGAGAAAATAATCAACCCAGTCATAATCTATTAATACAACAATTGTTCTGATAGTGATAGGGAATCTTATATCTCTTTGTCTTTCTTTAATTATTTCCTATAGTTTTTGCTAGGTCCATTCCACCCTTGCTGAGTTACCAGGTTACCTACTGCTGATCCCATGGTGATCTCTTCCTTCTTTGGCTTATCTCAGTGACTTAGTGTTATGCTGCAAATGAATTTTCTGCAGAAGATAACATTTGATACACTTTATACCAATAGATTCTTATTTAGAATTCACTCTAGAACCCTTTCTATAATCCTCAAAACATAATACTATATGATAAAGACATTGAGCAGGCGATAATTGATTTAGAGCTCATGCTGATACCTCGAGAGGCAAATAGGATGAGCTGACATTGGGTTACTAAGAAAGTTACTAAGAGACTATGCTCTAGATCCACATTTGAATAGACTCAGAAAGATGGCAGACTTGTACTCTAGAACTAGTGGTATTCAGATGATGAACTTAGACTAATAGACTTTGTGCTTATAAATAAGCATTGATGGTATCAGATCAATTATATTTAGATAAATGACCTCTGGGACATAACTTAGAGATACTAGACATTAATAGGGACTTACTAATTGTTTAACAGGTAATCAAGGAAGTCCAAATTACAAAGCAAGAGAAGGATAGGATAAGAAGAAAGAATATTCTAGAAGGAAGTAGCAATGAAGACATGTCATCTTTGATGAAAAGAACTTGGTGAGAGGACATGTTATTATAAAGAAAGAAAAGGGACACATAAGCCTCAGGAGTTTGGGAGGAATTAGTAAGAGAAGGAGTCAATAGAAATCCAAAAGTAGCAATAGTTCCTTTTTTATCTTTATTCTTTGAGTTTCAGCCATTTGTAATATCTTTAATATAGTATCTGGAGTGCAGTTGGATTAGAGAGAAATCTCTTGATTCCTACCTCTATCTACACTGCCTCTGGAATCATGAATGTGGATCTATTGAGAGTAAGAAGACTGGGATCAGGAGGATGTCTTGAGAAGAACACTGAATATACCCAGAACTCAATCTAGAGAGGAATAGCAGATATAACTTGGGCAGGCTTCAGAGAGGACAGCAGGCTGGGAAAGCTTGGCTAGGTATGTACTTGGACTGTATCACACCTGTAAGGTTTGGTGTTGGGAGTACAAACAAGGGAGTAACTGAGTGTGGCAGGTCTATGAGTAATTAACTAACTGTATTTTCCAGTTGAGTCTAGTCATGGTATGTAAAGGTTAACACCTTAGGGAGGCTATGTAACAACGATCTAGAGAGATCTTACATTCATTTTACAACAACCAACATATATTTTACTAGAGCTATGTATAATTCTACTTTTCTAATTATTTATAAACCTTCATCTTTGATTATCTTCTCTCAGACCTTTAGCATGCAATTGAGAGCTGGCACATCATTATTTTGTTTGTCCCAGTGTGCAATTCCCTTTTGCACCCTTTTATCGAGATCTATCTTTTTCCTTTCTAACCTAGGAAGTTTTAGATATTGTTTTCATAGCTCTTTGAGGCTCTTTGTTTCTCCTCTGTTTTTGATTGAGGTAGATCAGTTTTGATGCTGTTCTATTCTTAGCCATCACTAATCAGGTGATGCTATATCCTATTCTTGTTTCCTGCTAGGCTACTAGTCCTGTTCCTGTATAATAGACATCTTTTCAGACTTTTTCACATAAGGCTTTTTTTCCTGATTAAGCTGCTATTGATAATGCTGTGGGACCACAGACTCGACTCTGCTGGTTCTCAAGTGATTGGTCTATTAGTAGTAGTAACCTTATGTTCCTGGGTATACTACTACATAGCTAGATAGCTAGCTTTATTGATGGTAGTCCTCTGTGCCTTCTCCACTTCCTAGCAGGTGATATTATCTTAGTCCTTATTTTTGGGGTATGAAGTCATGAAATTTGTTTAATTTTAGGCCTAAATGTATTTTGGGCCTTACAATAGAAAAGTATCACATTATGAGTATCACATAGTCACAGTCACATGATAAGTCACATGATGTGTGTGGGAAAATAGTGCACAGACCATGTAGTAGTTGTATAAGTAGTATATAAGAAATAGAAGAGGACTCTATTGAGTTCTTTTTATTAACTTGGACTTGGAGTAGGTTTAAGTTATCTTAGCTAGAGCCTTACAGACAGGTATAATGCCCATTGTGCTTGTCTATAGTTTAATTTCTGATTACTCATAAAATATTCCAGATTTTTATGGCTACTCCAAATCTCAAACTTGTTTTGTGCCCCTTCTAGTAGGTATTTTCATTTGTCCAAGCATCTGATGATTGCTAGCATTTCTCTATTGTGAATTTCATAATTTTGTTCTGCTTTGTTTAATGATTTTGAAATAAAGACTACTGGCCTCTACTTGTTATTTTTGTGTTTCATCAACAAAACTTCTCCTATTGTGTATTCTGATGTATTCACCTCTACTCTCATTTCTTTATCCAGGTCTAGTACCATTAAGATGGGTTATGTTATGAATACCTCCTTTAGCTGTTTGAACACCTTCCCCTGCTTCTCTTCCTAGCTCCATTTTTCATCCTTTCTAACCAACCTATGCAGGGGTTTTGCTATTTTAGCAAAGTCCTTGACAAACCACCTATAGTAGTTTGCTAATCCCAGGAACTTCTGCACATTTTTGACTGTCTTGGGCATTGGCCATTTCAAAACTCCTACTACCTTCTCTTTCTGCATCTTTATTTCTTCTGCCCCATTACTAGTCCAGGAAGTCAATCTCTTTAACCTTCTATACACACTTTTCTGGTTTGATGTAGAGATCATTTGCTTTTATTCTCCTTAACACTTTCTCCACTATCTTATTATGTTTCTTTTTATTCTCAGTTCCAACTAAAATGTTATCCATGAATACTGCCACATCTCTTGTATTAATTAAGTCTCTTAAAATATTATTTATCATTGCCTGAAAAGTTGCTGGTGAATTTGTGAGACCAAAGAACATAACAGTAGATTCATATGCCCCTAGATACATTATAAATACCACTTTCTACTCATCTTTCTCTCTAATCTATACACTAATGTACTTCCAGCATAGGTCCATCTTGGTGAATACTTTTATAGTTCCCATGGTATCTATTAGGTTGGATATCAAAGGTAAGGGGTAGTTGTCCTTGATTGTCCCCTTGTTTAGGTATCTATAGTCCTGTACCATTCTTTTCTTTCCATCCTTTTTTTTCACAAAGAACACTGGTGAAGTCTGTGGTGACTTCAAGGGCCTAATGTATCCCTTTCTCAATTGCTCCTCCACAAATTCTCTAACTTCCTCTTTCTTTTATCTCAACATCAGATATGTCCTTTCCTTCCTTGGTACAAAATCTTCCTTCAAGTTTATCACATGATCCCAAGGCTTTCTCACTGGTATTCTCTTTGATTCCACTTTTCCAAATACTTTTAGCTACTTAAGGAATTTCTATGATACTATCCCTTTCACTTTTTCTTTGTTTAGCTTGATCTCCTTGTCAAACTTCTCTTTTATTGTTCATGAACATTCCTATTGCACCACTATCCAAGAGTGCTTTGAATGTTACACCCTCATGTATGTCTACTTTCTCTATTCTAATGTTCAGCCAAACTTCTCTCAATATTTTGAACATTCTCTTGACATCTCTTTGGCTATCCTCCTCTTTTGCTGCACTTTTTGGAGCTCCTGCCCATGTGCCACTCTGCTATGCCTTTGCCTCTATGGGCCACACTGCTTCTCCCTAGTTTCACTACAGCTTCTTTCATTCTGTCTTGTACTCTGAACACAAGATTTTCTTTCTTTCTTGCTCTGTTATTTTTACTCCTACTATGTCTCTTCTACCACACTCCACATACTGCACCCTAGTCATTTCTCTTCTCTTTGCTTCCCCTTCTCTCCAATCCCATACTTCTTGGTAGAGTCTGCACCACACATTATTTATCTATCTTAGGAGAAGGAATTTCTGTCCTCTGTTTTCATAGGTTTAGACCCTCTTGCTTTTACATTCTCTATACTCCACATATGCTACCACTGTCTCTTCCATGATCCATCCTCTTTCAAGTAGGAGCATGCCTTCTGGCAGCATGCTCCACTCATCATAGTACTTCTGTGTCTTTTTCTATATGGGACACACTAGTCTCTTCATTTGCTATATTTTTTGTAGCATTGCCACATGTGCCACTTCCTTCTTCTCCCTCCTTTAGTCTTCCTCTATTCTCAGGCATTCCCATTTACAGTGCTCTACCTTCTTACACCTAAAACATCTTACTTCCTCTTTTACCTTCTGTTGTCTGATTGTTCTCCTCTATCTCTACTCTGTATTATTTTACTTGTCAGTATCTCAAACTTATTTTGGGGTTTTGGTTTTCCTCTCTCCTCCTTCTGATTCCTACAGTTACAGGCCAAGTGTTCAAACTTCCTGCACTTCCAGCATTTTCTCTTCTTTTTCCTTCTATTTGTGTCCTTAATAAAGTGAGAGCCTGCTTTTCTTTAAGCAAGTTGCTCAGCAGTTGGTTATATTGTTGTTGAGACATTGTATCAATATCTTTTAGGTACAGAGTTAATAATTTGATCTTACTATTTACTTCTATTGTCATGACTTGGCAAAATAGCTAAGTTATTTTCTATTTTTCTTTTTGTTTTGTTTTGTTTTAGATCATTACTAAGGTAGAGCATGGGAAAGCATCATGTGACAGCCACATAGGTCACACATTTTGGTCACAGTCACAACATGTGATGAGGTAGACACATGATGGGAATAATATAAGAACTATGGGAGGATATTGCATAGCCACTAGAGTAAAATGTATAAGTAGTATACAAAATTAAATGGGAACTCTATCGAGTTCTCCTTGTCAACTCTGACTTGGAGTGGACTTAAGTCATTACAGCTAGAGTCTTACATCTATGTCTCCTGGGGTACAAGATTTTTATCCAACTAGATGTCTATTTCTCTATTGATTACTGTTCTGATACTAGGGTTATACTATTACCTTAAGAAGAGGATCCCTAATCTAGATGATCTCCTAAAAAGTAATTGTCACTTCTCTGCATGTATGAGTTACAATAGACCCTAGCATAAGGTTTATATAGCAAAAGCATAATCTATTAGACACTACCCAATTGACAGGTCAGATCTTGAGTATAATATCTGGGTTTGGTACCACATTACCACTAATAGTCTCTAACTGACTATCAAGTTTTCTTAAGCCAAGGGCCTGGCTATGTATGGAGGTGACTGGTGATTGTGATAATCACTAGTCGAGGATCAATAAGCATAAGAGTTAAGATTGAGCAAGGTTCAAGGTGAACAGTGCTCAGAGTAATAGTATTGGGTTCTTCTGTCAGTAACTGACTTAAGATCCTAGTCTAGGGTTTAGACCAGCAAGCTCTTCAGGGTTAGAAGAGTCCTTGCTTGATTCTACTACACTATATATATACATTTCTACTATTTGTCTTTATTATTTCTATATATGTCCAATGTTTACCAGTTCAATTCTAGTCTATGTAATTCTTCTTATTCATGTTTGAGACAACTCATGACAATACCCCCTTTTAAGAATTCTCACCCTGAGAATCTTTTCCTACAATTTATCATAAGAGTCTCTAGTTCATCTTCTTTGTCCCATTCATCTATCCTACTCTCTTCCATTTCTTTTTCTTTTTCTTCTTTGATCCTTTCTAACTTTGCCTTTTCTTTTTATCTTAACTCCATCTGTCCCTAATATTCTCTATTGAACCTTTTGTCATCCTACCCATATAACAGTTTTGCCATATACCACTTGAGTAGCAGAGTAGTGGCTATGACTACTACTACACATATCTCATAAGAACTGCCCAGATAGTTTTATACCAGATTTATACCAGAACTCTCTCTAGAAGTGCCCTTGAGAGCAGAAAGAACCTTAGGAGTATAGTGACTTAGTCTAAGACAACTTGATCACCCTCCAAGTCTGAGTTGACAAGAAGAACTCAATAGAGTTCCCATTTGATTTTCTACACCATATATACAACTACTATTTATCACAAAAGGTCATTTACTAATTTGTGATGGGTAATTTGATACTTGAATAGTTCAAAAAAGCGAAGTTTAGACAATAACAAAAGATGTTGTTAAGTCTGAGGTCTAATTCTCAGACTA
>Ga0153985_1000315_pt1 | contig 13513 bp, 14 predicted proteins | sample TSGA069MetaG_FD_104715 | JGI IMG/M metagenome (GOLD analysis project Ga0153985, IMG submission 104715) | Attine ant fungus gardens microbial communities from Georgia, USA - TSGA069 MetaG | ecosystem: Host-associated > Fungi > Mycelium > Unclassified | place: USA: Georgia, Alexander Wildlife...
AGTACAGAACCAAGTACAGAACCAAGTACAGAACCAAGTACAGAACCAAGTACAGAACCAAGTACAGAACCAAGTACAGAACCAAGTACAGAACCAAGTACAGAACCAAGTACAGAACCAAGTGCAGAACTAAGTACGAAATCAAGTACAGAATCTACCGCTGATACTGATTCGGAAAGCGATACAAGCAACACTTCAAATTCAAAAGAAAGTAGTTCTATGCAACAATCAAAAGCTAAAAAAATAAATACTCGCAAGTTTGGTTCTGTTGTTGATCAAACAACACCCAAAAATGGCGAAAATAATTACACAGATGTAACAACAAATAAGACGAAATTTTTTTCGGGTTATAAAATATTACCAAAAACTGGAGAAACTACATCTGACTATGTAGTTATTCTAGGTGGAATTTTTAGTTTAATGGGTGTTGTATTATTAATACTCAAATATAAAAAATAATTCTCTACCTATTTAAAACCGACTACTCAGTCGGTTTTTTCTATTTCGAATCCACCTAAAGAATTATGGATTAAACCTCGTTGAAACCAAGTAAACACAAAGGTGGATCTACGACAAAATAATCAAAGCAGGAAATTAATTATTTGATATGTTTAATAATAATTATTGTAAATAACGGTGTGTGTATATCAATCGTTAATGATTATCTTTATCATTTAGACACTTCTAATTTCAATTAGAATATCAGAGTGCTAATCTGTTTATGAAGAAAAATGGAGGTGCAACAAATGAGTAATATAAAGAAATTATTGTTAACAGTGATGGTTGGGATCGTCGCATTAATAATGGAGTTTGGTTTCCATCAGAACAAGTGGGCTTTTTGGCTCGTTTCAATTGTTGGTGGAATCATGACAGTTTCTATGTTGATTGGAATGATTAAAACACTACGCTCTGGAAAATATGGTGTAGATATTTTAGCGATCACAGCAATTGTTGCGACACTATTAGTAGGCGATTATTGGGCAAGCTTAGTTGTTCTTATCATGCTGACTGGCGGGGATAGTTTAGAAGATTATGCTAGTCATCAAGCGAGTCGAGAATTACGTTCGCTTTTGGATAATTCGCCTCGAATCGCTCATCGAATTGATGACGAAAAAATAAGTGAACTTGCGGTTGAGGACGTTCAGGTGGGTGATCTGATTTTAGTAAAACCGGGAGAATTGGTGCCAGTTGATGGTCGGGTCAAAGCAGGTGAATCTTTTGTGGACGAATCATCCTTGACTGGTGAATCAAATCCGATTGAGAAGAAACTAAACGATGAGTTGATGTCTGGGTCAATCAATGGAGACGCAGCGCTTCGCTACAAAGTAACAAAATCAGCGAAGGATAGTCAATATCAAACATTGGTAAAATTAGTCAAAGAATCTGAAGCAAAACCCGCACATTTTGTTCGATTAGCAGATCGCTATGCCGTTCCTTTTACGATCATCGCTTATCTGATTGGTGGTATTGCTTGGTTTATTTCAAAAGATCCCGTTCGTTTTGCGGAAGTTTTAGTAGTTGCGTCACCTTGTCCTTTGATTTTAGCAGCACCTGTGGCATTAGTTGCTGGAATGAGTCGCTCAAGTCGAAATGGAATCATTGTGAAAACGGGAACTACGATTGAAAAATTGGCACGAGCAAAAAGTATTGCTTTTGATAAAACAGGTACACTAACAGAAGGCAAACTCTCTGTAGCAGAAATTCAGGTAGAAACGGATGCCTATTCAAAAGAAGAACTGATAACTTATGCAGCGAGTGGCGAACAAGAATCAAGTCACATTCTGGCCCGTTCACTGGTCGCTTATGCGAAAGAAAAAGAACTTACTTTACTACCAGTTTCCGAATTGGAGGAAGTTACCGGACAAGGGATTCAAGCCAAAGTGAATGGTAAGCCTCTTCGTGTCGGGAAAGCCTCTTTTGCCGGTTCTAGTATCGAACTCAACAATGAACTTACTGTAGTGTATATTTCTATAAATTATCAATATGTTGGATATATCACCTTTAAGGATATTGTTCGCGAAGAATCCGCAGAAACGATCGAAGCGTTAAAAAAATTAGGAATAAAAAAAACGATCATGCTTACCGGAGATCATCAAACAATTGCGAATCAAATAGCAAACGAAGTGGGAATATCAGAGATTCATGCTGAATGTCTGCCAGTTGAAAAAATTAATGTCATAAAACATTTGAACGACGAAGATCGTCCTGGAATAATGGTCGGGGATGGTGTTAATGATGCGCCGGCTTTAGCAGTTGCTGATGTTGGAATTGCAATGGGAGCCCACGGTTCTACAGCAGCCAGTGAAAGTGCTGATGCGGTCATTTTAAAGGATGACTTAGGGCGAGTCTCCGAAGCTGTCCGATTATCACAGGATACCATGCACATTGCTAAACAATCGGTATTGCTTGGAATCGTGATTTGTGTTGTTTTAATGCTGATTGCCAGCACGGGTGTTATCCCAGCACTGTTAGGTGCCGCCTTGCAGGAAGTGATTGATACAGTTTCCATTTTATCGGCTTTAAGAGCTAGAAAAGATTAACTACTTAATATATATTAAGAAAAAGCAAGATTTCATTTATGAAATCTTGCTTTTTTTAGTGGTGACTATTATGATGGCCATTCGATCGCTGAGATGTGTAATTATGATGAACACGTTGCTGTTGAGCCGCTTGTGGCTGACCTGCTTGCTGTTGAGTTACCTGTTGCTGAGCTGCTTGTTGTTGCGTTGTTGTTTCAGCTTCCTGTTTTTCTATTATTTGGGCATTGCTCATTTGTGATTGAGTATTACTTTGTGTGTTTTGAGCATGTGACTGCTGTTCATATTGATTTAACACGCGATTTTGTAAAATGGTACAATTTTGTGATGTCTTGTAAATAGTGTTGATTGTATGATAATGCAATTGATTGAGTACATGATGTTGCTGTGCTGCTTCTGCTTTAGGACCTAGAAAGCTCATCAAACCAGAGAATGCCACTAAACTTAGTATAATTTTCTTTTTACCCATTTAATCTCCTCCTCAAGAATAGAATAAAGATAAATTATGGCAAAAGTATGTCAATTATAGATAAGGAAGTAAAATCATGATTTTAAATTGTTTCTGTCCTGTTTCTGCCCAAATTTCTCCTTGATGTCTGCGAATGACTTGTTTAGCAATTGCTAAACCGAGCCCTGTTCCTGAAATCTGCTTCTGTTTCCCACGTTGAAATGAATCAAAGAGATGATTGATATCAGAAATGGGTGTGATCAAGGTGTTTTCAATAGTAATTATCAAATTTACTCCTTGTTCCGCAATCTGCAGTTCGATCAGGGAATGGTTTGGTGCATATTTATTGGCATTATCAATCAGAATTTTCAACGCTTGAATAATTCGCAAATAATCGCCATGAATCATTCTTGGTTCGGTTAGTTGGTTGACTAACGTTATCTGTTGATCCTTTTCTTTTAGCGGAAGCCGATAACTGCGTAAGGCGTCTTCAATACAGTCTAAAGGATTAATCGCTTCCTTATGTAATTGAAATTCGGTTGATTGTAAACGACTAAGTTCTAGAAGATCATTAACTAAACGTTCTAAATTAGTACTTTCCAATAAAAGCTGTTTTAAGTATGTTTTTTCTTCATGAGAATCCAGAAGCCCTTCGTTAATCGCTTCTAACGAACTTTTGATAACCATGACAGGGGTTCGTAATTCATGAGAAATTTGAGAAAGAAAGTCTTTCTCAGCTTGTTCTTTTCCTTCTTGAGCTTGCTTTGCTTCAGCTAAACGCTGACTCAAAAGTATGAGCTGATCACCCAAGTCTTGCAGCTCATCACGTGTGTTGATTATAAGTGTTTCCTGATAGTTTTCATGGGCTAATTGATCCGTGTAGTTTCGCATATCTTCAATCGGTTTAACAAATCGCTTCGAGAGTCGCCAAGCTAATAGACTAGCAATTAAAACGGACACGACTAAACTCATTAACAGCATCAAATAACCAGACAGCTGATTTTTGTGAATTGCATCAACCTTTGAGCGCATAAGTACTACGCCTTCGACTTCACCATTCAAAAGAATTGGTGTGGCGACGCTAAGCTCTTGCAACTGAAAGAATTTCCGTTTTTTTGAAACCTGTATTTTTTTTGTGCGAAAAACTGTTTTAACCAAATTTGTTGTACCAGAAGGGGATTGTTTCTGATTGTGATGAGAATAATTGATAAGAGAACTCATTTGTTCATTTAAAATCCAAATATCTTCACCAGCAATTTGATTCAAGAAACGTAAAAAGGCGCCATAACCATTTGAACCACTAGTATGATTTGAATGTACAAGAGGAACATCTTCAAAATAGTCTGAAAAGGTGTCGCTAATCAATTCGCTACGATGCGTCATCTCCTCAAGATGGAGGTCTTCTGTTTGTTTAGCAAAAAGAATTCCAAATAGAAGAGCGATCATTGTTGCAAAAATCAATAATAATGTGACAAATTGTCGAATGAGTCGAAAAGTTATTTTTTTCATGAATATTCCTCGATTCGATAACCTTCGCCCCAGACGGTCTCAATTTTGCAATCCTCAACCCCGGCTTTTTTCAATTTCGCCCGCAGCCGTTTGATATGACTGTCTACAGTACGGCTGTCTCCATAATAATCATATCCCCAAACAGCATCCAACAGATTGTCGCGAGTAAAGACTTTATGTGGATATTGTGCAAATAGGACGAGTAATTCAAATTCCTTTTTAGTCAATCTAATTTCTTTATCTCTGACGGTTGCTTGCCTGCTCTCTAAAAGTAAGTGCAGAGAACCTAATGACAGCTGTTTTACTAATGACTCTTTTTCAAAATCAATCCGGCGCATAATAGCTTTGATTCGATAAAGGACCTCCTTTGGAGAAAAGGGTTTAATGATATAATCATCCGCTCCAATCTCTAACCCTAAGATTTGATCCGCATCCTCAGATTTAGCAGTGATCATAATAATCGGAACTGTTGATTTTTCACGAATTTTTTTACAGATTTCAAATCCATTTACATGTGGAAGCATAATGTCTAAGAGGATGAAATCGACGGGAAAACAATCAAAGTAGGGAAGGGCGTCTTTTCCATCGTAAACGACATCCGTCTCATAGCCAGCCTCATTTAAATAGCGAGTTAAAACTTTGACGATTTGTTCATTGTCTTCAATTATTAAAATCTTCATGGCAACCTCCTTGTATTTAGAAATTAATGCTTCAATTATAACGTATCAAAAAAAGTCCCGGTGGGTTCTTTAATATTATTTTGGGGCGTAAATATATCTTGGCACAACGGCATTCTTTTTTGATAGAAATGAAATATAGAAAAACGCTCCTTCACATATTTAAAACGATAAGGGAATAGCTGTGAAAAAGCAATGTAAGCAAAATATGATAGTCTTTCGGAGGAATTGAGCAATAATTTACAATCTAAATTTTTTGAAAGCGTTTTTCGTTATGATACACTGATTTTGTAAGGTTCGTTTAAACTACTCTTTTTAAAAGGGGATGTTAATTTCACAACTCATTTATAAAGTAAGCTCTCTATTTTTCTAAAAAATAGGCTATTAAGAAAGAACGAGGTGTTTATGCATGTTTTCTTTTAGAGAACGATCGAAAATGATTCAAAAATTGGGTGAGCAAACCTTTGATTTAATAATCATTGGAGGTGGAATTACCGGGGCAGGTGTAGCTTTGCAGGCAGCAGCTTCAGGATTATCCGTGGCGCTATTAGAAATGCAGGATTTTGCTGAAGGAACCTCTTCTCGATCTACTAAACTGGTTCACGGAGGATTGCGCTATCTTAAAACCTTTGATGTTGAAGTGGTTTCCGACACCGTTAGCGAACGAGCAATCATTCAAGGTATTGCTCCGCATATTCCGAAAGCGGATCCAATGATTCTGCCGATTTTTGACGAGCCAGGTTCTACCTTTAATCTGTTTTCTGTCAAAGTTGCAATGGATCTGTATGATCATTTAGCAGGAATTACTGGTGGCGAATATGCTAACTATATGTTGAGTAAAGAAGAGATATTAGAACGTGATCCGCAATTAGAGTCAAACGGATTATTAGGCGGCGGGGTTTATTTAGACTATCGGAATAATGATGCTCGTTTAGTAATTGAAAATATCAAACGCTCAGTTGATGATGGCGCAATTGCAGTGAGCCGCTTGAAGGTAGAAGAAATCATTCATGATGATAAAGGAAAAGTATCAGGGGTAAAAGCTAAAGATTTATTAAATAATCAAACGATTACAATCAACAGTAAGTTAGTCATCAATACTGCTGGTCCTTGGTCTGATTTTGTGAATAAGCTAGATAAAAAAATTGATCATAAACCGCATATGCGACCAACAAAAGGAGTTCACTTGGTTGTTGACGGGGAAAAGTTGAAGGTGCCGCAACCAACTTATTTTGATACTGGGGAGAATGACGGTCGGATGATTTTTGTTATCCCAAGAGAAAGCAAAACCTATTTTGGTACAACGGATACGGATTATCAAGGGGATTTCAACCACCCAACAGTGGAACAAGCTGATGTGGACTATTTATTGAAGATCGTTAATCGGCGATATCCGAAAGCTAAACTGACTATCAACGATATCGAAGCTGCTTGGGCTGGTTTACGACCGCTAATCAGTGAAGCTGGCGGTGATTACAATGGTACGAAAAAAGAAAAAATCAGCGAAGAGAACTTTGAGAAAATTATCAAAGCTGCTGGAGATTATGCCAATGGCAAACAATCGCGCCCACAAGTTGAAAAAACGATTACGAGTGCGGCGAAGGAAGAACCAAAAGATAATCCCTCAGCAGTTTCTCGCGGAAGTGATCTGACGATTGCTGAAGACGGACTTTTGATTTTATCAGGTGGCAAACTGACCGACTATCGGTTGATGGCAACTGGTGCTATGGAGAAAATCATTTCTTTATTACCGGATACTAATTTTGAACTAGTCGACTCTGAAAAGTATCCTGTTTCCGGCGGAGAAATCGATTCGGAAAACGTTAATAAGGAATTAGAAAAAATCGCTCAAAAAGGTGAAGATCAAGGTTTGAGCTCTGAAGATGCCAATTTTTTGGCAGAACTCTATGGATCAAATACTGAAAAAGTATTTGCTTTGAAGGATCAAGGAAACTTTGACGGACTTTCATTAGCAGAATCAATGTCATTACGTTATGCAATGGAATCTGAGATGACATTGACGCCAGTCGACTATTTATTACGCCGAACCAACTACATGCTATTCATCAGTCATCGATTAATGGAGATAAAAGATGCGGTAGTCGGGTCTATGGCGGACTATTTTGAATGGGATTCTGCAACAAAAGAAGCCTATCAATCAGAATTGGAGCAGCAAATCAAAGAAACCCAATTAACGGATTTAAAAAAGCAATAAATATAATATAAAAGGAGTGGGAACATGGAGTCTTATATCATGTCAATCGATCAAGGAACAACGTCAAGCAGGGCAATCGTTTTCGACAAAGCAGGTAAGGAAGTAAGCTCTTCTCAGAAAGAATTTACACAGCATTTTCCAAAACCAGGCTGGGTAGAACATGATGCAAATGAGATTTGGAATTCGGTTCAATCAGTTATCGCAGGGGCGCTAATTGAAGGTGGATTGAAACCTGATCAAATTGAAGGAATCGGAATAACCAACCAACGTGAAACGACAGTCATTTGGGAAAAAGAAACCGGCCTCCCAATCTATAATGCAATTGTTTGGCAATCGAAACAAACGAGTGATATTGCTGATGATTTGAAAGAACAAGGCCATTCAGAGATGATTCAGAAGAAAACAGGCCTATTGATCGATTCATATTTCTCAGCGACAAAGGTGAAGTGGATATTAGATCATGTCGAAGGTGCGCGAGAGCGGGCAAAAAAAGGCGAACTATTATTTGGAACGATTGATACATGGCTTGTTTGGAAACTGACGGGCGGGGAAGTCCATGTTTCTGACTACACGAATGCCAGTCGGACTATGATGTACAACATTTATGATCTGAAATGGGATCAAGAAATTTTGGATCTCTTGGATATTCCGAAAGAAATCCTGCCAGAAGTTAAATCTAATTCAGAAATTTATGGACACACGGCAGATTATCATTTCTACGGAAATAAAGTTCCGATTGCCGGTATGGCAGGGGATCAGCAAGCTGCATTAGTTGGACAGCTGGCCTTCGATAAAGGGATGGTTAAAAACACATATGGTACGGGTGCCTTTATTGTAATGAATACTGGTGAAGAACCCATTCTTTCTGAAAGCGGATTATTAACAACGATTGGCTATGGCATTGACGGCAAAGTGACATACGCTTTAGAAGGAAGTGTTTTTGTTGCTGGTTCTGCAATCCAATGGTTACGTGACGGGTTACGGATGTTCCAAAAAGCGCCGCAATCAGAAGATTATGCAAAACGAGTAGACAGTAGTGAGAATGTGTATGTTGTTCCTGCCTTTACTGGTCTTGGCGCACCTTATTGGGATCAACAAGCGCGTGGCGCGATCTTCGGATTGACTCGTGGTACAACGAAAGAGCATTTTATTCGTGCAACTCTTGAATCCTTAGCTTATCAAACAGCGGATGTTGTAAAAACGATGAATAAAGATTCGGGTACTGATATTAAACTATTGCGGGTGGATGGCGGCGCATCGAAAAACGATCTATTGTTGCAATTCCAAGCAGATATTTTACAAACACCAGTAGAGCGTGCGCCGTATCTAGAGACAACCGCTTTGGGCGTGGCTTATCTAGCTGGTTTGGCTGTCGGCTATTGGAAAGATATCGATGATATTAAGAAATTTGCTTCCGACGGTCAACACTACGAACCAGCAATGGATAAAGAAATTACTGATGACCTTTATAAAGGCTGGCAAGAAGCTGTCCAAGCAACGATGCAATATAAACATCAACCAAAAGAAAAATAAGTGAATCAATCAGCTGTATAGAGTGTCATATTTTTGTGAGAGAAAAATTTTCTGTACAGCTGATGTTATAACAATAAGTAAAGGGGATGAGTTTATGGACACAAGTATGTCAACGCAAGTGATTGGTGAAATTATTGGAACGATGGTTTTAGTATTATTAGGTGATGGTGTTGTAGCTGGTGTAAGTTTACGCAAGACTAAGGCAGAAGGTGCTGGCTGGATTGCGATTACATTAGGCTGGGGTGCGGCAGTAACTATTGGTGCGTATGCTGCAGGTTATATGTCCTTTGCACACTTAAATCCAGCAGTGACTATTGGAATGGCAGTTGCTGGGAAAATCGGCTGGGATATGGTTGTTCCTTATATTTTAGGACAAATGATTGGAGCGATTATAGGTGCTGTTTTGGTATACATTCATTACTATCCACATTGGAAAGAAACTAAAGATCAAGCAGCGATTTTAGGTGTATTCTCAACGGGACCAGCGATTCGTAGTCTAGGTGCCAACTTAATTAGTGAGATTATCGGAACCTTCATGCTGGTTTTTGCTTTATTGACCTTCGGCATGAGTAAATTTGGTGATGGACTAAATCCAATTGCTGTTGGCATTTTGATTTTAGTAATTGGGCTATCTTTAGGTGGTACCACAGGTTATGCAATCAATCCAGCTCGGGATTTAGGTCCACGAATCGCCCATGCGTTTCTCCCTATCCCAAATAAAGGCGGGTCTGATTGGGGCTATTCTTGGGTGCCGGTCGTAGGTCCGATTATTGGCGGTATTTTAGCTGCGTTATTGTTTATGGTTTTACCAATATAAGTATTTAGGGTAATAGAAGTTATCTATTACCCTAGTGTGTTTTTAGTTTACGAAAGGGAAGAAGACGATAGAGACAGAACGACTGACAATTAGAAAGCTTGTGCTGAATGACTGGTCTGATCTACTGGAGTATTTATCAGATTCACGCGTTGTAAAGTATAAACCAATCAATCGGTCACGAATTATTAAAATTGCTCAATCCCACAGTCACTCTGATGATTTCTGGGCAGTGTGTTTGAAAAATAAAGTAATCGGCAATATTTATCTTGAAGAAATGCTATCGGATTGCTGGAAAATAGGTTTTGTTTTTCACTATGATTTTCAAAGTCAAGGCTATGTCTACGAAGCTGCTTCATTAGGGGATGGTCCCCCGCTTTGGCAGGGTTCATTTATTTACGGGTTACTCAGAGAAGATTACATGTAAGATTATATTTTTTATAAAGGAAAAAGCTTAGGAGGAAGAGCAAGTGAAAAAAATTATCAATGATCCAAAAAATGTCGTGGAAGAAATGGTAAGCGGTTTAGTTGGTGCATATCCAGATTACGTGAAGCAAGTTCCAGAAACACTAGTTGTTGCCCGCAGTGATGATTTTGATCAAGTTGCCCTGGTCAGTGGTGGCGGAAGCGGTCATGAACCATCTCATGCTGGTTTTGTTGGTGATGGTATGCTGAGTGCGGCAGTTTGTGGTCAGGTTTTTACTTCACCGACACCAGATCAAATCCATGCAGCGATTAAAGCAACGGATAAAGGGAAAGGAACACTGATGATCGTCAAGAACTATTCTGGCGATGTGATGAATTTTGATATGGCTAAAGACTTGGCTGAAATGGATGGTATCGAAGTGGATTCTGTATTGGTGGATGATGATATTGCTGTGGAAGATAGTACCTATACACAAGGACGTCGTGGTGTTGCAGGAACCGTATTAGTGCATAAAATTTTAGGCGGTATGGCTCGTGAAGGGAAATCTGTTTCAGAATTAGCTAGTTACGGAAAAGAATTAGTGAAAGATATCAAAACAGTTGGGATCGCTTTGTCTGGAGCAACTGTTCCAGAAGTTGGGAAACCCGGTTTTGTTTTGGCCGATGATGAAATTGAATTCGGTGTTGGTATCCATGGTGAACCTGGTTATCGTCGTGAAAAAATTAAATCATCTTATGATATCGCGAAAGAGATCATCAGTAAGCTGAAATCGGAATTCGACTGGCAAAAAGGTGACAAATATGGACTATTTGTCAATGGTATGGGAGCAACTCCACTAATGGAACTGTTCATTATGTTCAATGATGCGAAGAAGATACTTGCAGAAGAAGAAATAGAGCTTATTTTTAATAAAGTCGGCAATTATATGACTTCTCTTGAGATGGCAGGAGCATCGATCACTATGATCAAACTAGATGACGAACGTTTGCGTCTATTAGATGAGTCTGTTCATACAATTGCTTGGTAAAAAGTATAAGTATCATTGAGTTTCAATTTTGAGCTGGCTGATTTGAATAAATCGCAAGCTGAACAAAAAGAGTATTCGAGGAGGTTCATCATGTTTACACCAGAAAATTTGCGTAAGACTTTAGAGTTATTCAATGAAAAGATTCAAATCAAGAAGGATTATTTGAGTGAACTAGATACACCGATCGGCGATGGTGACCATGGTAATAATATGGCACGCGGCATGGACGCAGTAATGAATGCGGATCTATCTGGCGAACTGCCGGATATTTTTAAAGCGGCTGCGATGGCGCTGATCAGCAAAGTTGGTGGGGCATCCGGTCCTCTTTATGGAACGGCTATGATGGAAATGATGAAAGCCAGCAAGGATTCAAACGATCCTGAAATACTGCTAAAAGCAGCGATTGCCGGTATCGAAAAAAGAGGGAACTCAACAGTCGGCGAAAAAACCATGTTAGATTTATGGGTACCTGCCGTAGAGAATTTAAATAACGGAACATTGAACCCGGCGACAATCGAAATATTAGTAGAAAAAACAAAAAAAATCAAAGCAACAAAAGGCAGAGCATCTTACGTTGGCGAACGCTCGATCGGACATATCGATCCAGGAGCGATGTCGTCCGCCTATTTCTTTGAATCAATGATTGAGGCAGGTGTCTTCAATGAGTAGAGGTGTTGTGTTAGTTTCGCATACGAGGGAAATTCCAGAAGGCTTGAAACGTTTGATCAGTGAAGTCGCAAAGGATGTTCCTGTTACGACTGCTGGAGGATTGGAAGATGGTGGGATTGGAACATCCATGGAACGAATCTCACAAGCTATTGAGGAAAACTCGGCAGAAGAGCTGTTAGCTTTTTATGATCTCGGCAGCGCAAAGATGAATCTAGAAATGGCGATCGAGATGACAGATAAAAAGGTTACATTATTTGATACAGCGTTGGTTGAAAGTGCATATACTGCTTGTGCACTACTAGCAGCAGACGCTGAAGAAAAGGAAATCGAAAAACAATTAGCAGAATTAAAAATTAAGTAAGTGGTAGATAAAAAGAGAAGCCAGCTTTTGCTGACTTCTCTTTTTTGCTTAAAATAACGCATAAATAGGATGGTTGCATTTTTATGTCATTACGCATTAAAAAGATAAAAACCTTTTTTCTAGAGGGTATGCTATGATCTTTCAAAGGAGGAACACGCTGGAATTATCTAAAAAACATTGCTTCGAATTTGTCAACATCTACTCCTAAATCTAGAGGGCTGCTATGAAAGATACTGTTTATTTTCGTTCTGGAAAGCGGAAATCTTTAAGGGATTCATTCAAAAAGTGATTGAATTCTTTCATTAATAAAAATTTATCAACTGCTTCAGTAACAAAATCATTTGAAGTAAAGATTTCCTGATCTTCCAAGGAAAGTTCTAGATACATACTTTTATATTTTAAATATTCGGCGATCGGCGAATCAGCGTAATTTTCGTATCCGCGCGGCATTCGTTTTAATTGAGTGCCTTTTACACAGTAATATTTCTTAAATTCAGGTTTTTCAATGATCGAAAAAAATTTGGTTTCGTGTTCAATCAAAGCTTGACGAATGAGTTCGGTAGCATCAGAAAACATATCTGCAAATAGACCGCCGCCTAAGAAGGACTGATTATTTGGTTTCAAAAAAAAGAAAGTACCCACAAGGAATCGGTAGTTTTCCATTTGGGCCGATATGTGCACGTAATACAGGATTATATGGCGATTTATCATGACTAAATCGTGTATCGCAATTGAACTTAAACGTCAAATTTTTTGCTGGGATCAAAGGTATCTCAGGGTCCTTTTCATGGAGCGAATGCGAGAAGTTATCGACTAATTGATTGAATTGTTCAATGACCGCTTTTCGCTCTTGTTTTGTTTCGTGAAACCATTCTTGATTATTATTCTTCTCTAACTCTGATAAGTAGGTAAAAATTCTTTTATAAGTCATAGAAAGTATCCTCCCTAATTAATTCTGATAACTGTTTTGATGCTAATAATTCTTTCAAGAATTGTTGAGGATCAAAAGTTGATTGATAGTGACTCAATGTCTCAAATAGCAGAGTTTGTTCATCTAAAAACTCCATATTGTTCTTTTGTTGAAAAATATCGGCTAACTCTAATTTCTTTAAGTAAGAATAGTCGAGTTGCGTGGGATTCAATCGTTTTTGCTGAATAGCTGTTAAACGCAACTGAAAAAGGGACCAAAAAAATTAGTTGAGCCATTTTTTCGTGTCTTCCACTCGAAACGAGGGACCACTAAGATCCAATACGTGAGCCCGATGGGCCAAACGGTCTACTATGGCTGCGGTAAGC
>Ga0153985_1000317_pt1 | contig 13379 bp, 10 predicted proteins | sample TSGA069MetaG_FD_104715 | JGI IMG/M metagenome (GOLD analysis project Ga0153985, IMG submission 104715) | Attine ant fungus gardens microbial communities from Georgia, USA - TSGA069 MetaG | ecosystem: Host-associated > Fungi > Mycelium > Unclassified | place: USA: Georgia, Alexander Wildlife...
AATCGCGGCTGTAAAGAAATGGACTATATATTAGGTAATTTTGCTAGTTTATATCTGCCTTTTATGGAGGAAAAAAAACTTTTAAGCTATACTTTAATACTTGATCAAGATGATAATGATCTTTATAATTGGCTTACCGGTAAATCTTACGCTCCTTCTCATTTAGATGCCGAAATAATCGATCAATTACGCAATATAGTAAAAATATAACTTCCTGCCTACATGTTAAAGCAAAAATACCCTTCAGCTGCTAAATCTTTCTTTGCAATCGATAACTTTAATAAGAATCCTAAGCAGGATTTTATCTTAGTTACAATCAATGAAGATGAAGCATTGCAATTATACAAACAAGCTTTATTTTTTTTACCGAGTGAAAATATACTTTATTTTCCGAGTTACGATACTATCCCTTATGATCATATATCGCCAAGCAGCAATATTTTATCTAAACGGGCAGAGACATTAACCAAACTTACAAATAACAGTAAAAATAAATTAGTCATTACTCATGTGACAAATTTATTAAACAAGTTACCGCCCAAAGATTTTTTTTCTAAATATTTTTTAAAGCTACAGCCTAAAATGAAATTAAGCGTAAATGAGCTTGCTAAATTTTTGATAGAAAATAGCTTTACGAGAAATGCCAGTAGCATTGATATTGGAGAGTTTGCAGTTAGAGGTGAGATTATCGACTTAGTACTACCTGAATCTAAAGCTTACCGGATTAATTTTAGCTGGGATCATATTGAATCAATTAAGGAATTTGATATTGATACGCAAATTTCGACTAGAACCCGTGATGAGCTAATTATCAGCCCTGCCAATGAGATAGTTTTAAATTCTCAAACTATCGGTAATTTTAAAGACAATTATTTACTAAATTTTGGGGTTAATCATACTGATAATCCTTTATATGAGGCTATAACGCACGGTCGAAAGTTTTCAGGCTATGAGCAGTTATTACCTTTATTTTATAACTCATGTTCAGGGCTCATAGATTACCTTAATAATTCGGTTATTATATTCGATAATTTAACCAAGCAAGCTATTTCAGAATTTGAGCATAGCTATAACGACTTTTATAAAGCAAGATTAGACGCAAATAAACTTAAATTTAACAACTTTTATCCTACTCTCTCCCCGTCTCAAATGTATTTCACGGCAGAAGATACCGTAAAATTACTTGAGCAGAAAGATAGTATATTAGTTAATTATGAGAATTCTGAGCAGGCAAGTATAATTGAGAATATTGCTGCCGCAAGTTTTATAGAAAAGAAAACAGTTTTTGATAAGCTGTTTGAAGTTATCAGAGATAATATTCATAAAAAAATTATCATAGGTTCAAATGTTTTAAGTAGCTCTGAGAGAATTAAAAGCATTATTAAAAATTATGAATATAGCTATAATGAAATAGAATATTTAGAGGAAGCTACACTTAAGGCAATAAATGTTGCCTTGTTGCCTTTAAATCAAAGCTTTTCTACTCACGAATATTTATTTATTTCAACTAGTGAGCTGTTAGAGGAAAAAATAACCTCTACAAATACCAATAAAAAGCTTAAGAATATTTTACTCGAGCTTGATCATTTAGCCGAAGGTGAGTTTGTAGTTCATAAAGATCACGGTATAGGACAGTTTTTAAAGCTTGAAGCTTTAGAAATAAAAGGCAAGCTTCATGACTTCTTAAAGATTTTATATGCCGGTGACGATAAATTATATATACCGGTTGAAAATATTGAAGTAATAAAAAAATACGGTAATGACGTTGCACAGCTTGATAAGTTAGGAAGCGTATCGTGGCAAAAAAACAAAGCTAAGCTTAAAAATCGTATTAAAGAAATTGCCCTGCACTTGATCAAAATAGCAGCTAAGAGAAAGCTTAATACTACTGCTTCCATTGAATTTGACCTTGAAGAATATGATAAATTTTGTGCTAAATTTCCTTTTACCGAAACCGAAGATCAGCTAAATTCTATTAATGACGTTAGAGAAGATTTAGGTACCGGTATGTTAATGGATAGGCTAATATGCGGTGACGTCGGTTTTGGTAAAACGGAAGTAGCAATGCGTGCAGCTTTTATGGTGGCAAAATCTCTAAACGAGCACCTGCCGCAAGTGGCGGTAGTAGCACCGACTACTATTTTGTGTAGCCAACATTTTACAAGATTCATTGAAAGATTTAAAGATTCCGGCTTAAATATCAAGCAGTTATCTAGCGTTGTTAATCCTAAGGAAGCAAAAATTATTAGATCACAGCTTGAGAGCGGTGAAATAAATATAATAATCGGCACTCATTCTTTACTACATAAAAATATAAAATTCTCTAACCTTAAATTGTTGATAATAGATGAAGAGCAGCATTTCGGCGTCGGTCAAAAGGAGTTTTTAAAGCAACTAAAATCTTCCACCCACGTACTTGCTATGTCGGCAACACCGATACCCCGAACTCTACAAATGTCAATGACCGGTTTAAAAGAGCTTAGCATTATCGCAACGCCGCCGCTAAATAGGCTTGAAGTTCGTACCTCTGTTATGCCGTTCGATCCGGTTATTATCAGGGATGCATTACTGCGTGAACATTTTAGAGGCGGAAAAAGCTTTTTTGTCGTTCCAAGAATTAAGGATATAGAAGATATTGAAAAGCAGCTAAAACAAATCGTGCCTGAATTAAGTTATAAGATAGCACACGGTAAAATGTCACCAAACAAGATTGACGAAATAATGAGCGAGTTTTATGCCGGCAAATTTGACATATTAGTCTCAACCACTATAATAGAGTCGGGAATCGATATAGCTGATGCTAATACTATGATTATCCATAAAGCCGATATGTTGGGTTTGAGTCAGCTATATCAGTTGCGGGGACGTATAGGACGAGGCAAAGTACGCGGTTATGCTTATCTGACTGTAGCAGGTCATAAGAAGATGACGCCGCATAGCTTAAGACGCCTAGAGATAATCCAAAATAGTTGTGCTTTAGGTTCAGGCTTTACGATCGCAAGCCATGATATGGATTTAAGGGGTTTCGGTAATTTAATTGGTGAAGAACAGTCAGGACAAATTAGAGAAGTTGGAACAGAGCTATATCAAGAAATGCTGGAAGAACAGATAGCCCTGTTTAAAGATGAGCCGATAAGCGGTGGGCAGCCTTTTATTCCGACTATCAATTTAGGCTTATCGGTTTTTATTCCTGACAATTACGTGTCGGATTCAGTGCTGAAGCTTGGTTTATACAGAAGAATAGGCAATTTAAACGACGATTTAGAAGTAGAGAAATTTAAAGACGAGATGGTTGATAGATTCGGCAGCTTACCGCTTGAATTTAATAATTTGCTCGATATTGTCAAAATAAAGTTATTATGTTTTAAGCTGAATATTGAAAATCTAGATTCAGGCGATAACGGCTTTGTTATTAAGTTTTATAAAAATGCCGATATGGCGGACAAGATGCTAAAATTTGTTAGCATTCATCCCAATCATGCTAAAATCAAACCTGATAATAAATTAATATTTATCAAAAAATTAGCAGATAAAAACATAATCCTCGAGGCAAACCGATTACTTTGGAATTTATCGGAAATTTAATTTTAAAATAAAAAATTGATAGACGAAACTCAATTTAGGGAATAGCAAGGCGTTTTGCAGGTAATGACCCCAAGCATACATAATTAGTATTTAAGGGTTAAAAGCAAAAAACAATGATGCCAATTTTCAAGTCTATTGAGTATACCTTAATATTTTAAGCATTCTCTAGTAATTTCCGCATCACTAAAAGCTATCTTCTTATCACCTATAATTTGATAGCTTTCATGACCTCTGCCGGCAATTAGTAAAATATCATCTTGTTTTAAATTGCTTATTCCATACTTAATAGCTTCTTTCCTGTCTGCTATTTCAGTATAATTTGCTTTCTGTATGCCCCTAATGATTTCTTGTCTAATAAGCTTCGGATCTTCATTACGTGGGTTATCATCAGTAATTATTACATTATCGGCAAGCTCTGACGCTATACTCCCCATAATGCTTCTTTTATTAGTATCACGATTGCCGCCACAGCCGAAAATTACGCTTAATTTACTATTAGGTGCTTTTATATTTTTTAGCTCGGTTAAAGCCTTTTCAAGAGCATCGGGAGTGTGAGCGTAATCTATAAATATATTAGCATTTTCTATCCGCTCCATTCTTCCTTTTACCGGCTTAACTTTAATTAAAGCACTTATAACTTTATCAAAATCAAAACCGGTATGATGAACAGCAAGTGCAGCAATTAATAGATTACTAGCTTGAAAACTACCTATTATCGGTGTATTAAAGCTATATTCTTTATTGTTAAAAATAAAGCTGATATTTTGTCCTTTTAAAGAGCCGTTAATTTTGGTTATTTTTATATCACCGTTCGTTCCGACACTTAAGTATTTTATCTTATATTCATCTAGTAAATCTTTAATTTTTACCTCAGAATTTAATATTGCAATTCCTTTTTTTGATAAATGGTCGGTAAATAATTTTAGCTTAGCTGCTAAATAATTTTCTCTCGTATGGTGATAATCAAGATGATCCTGACTAAAGCTAGTAAAACAAGCAATATTTACTTTTATTTGCCCTAGCCTTTTTTGATCTAAGCCATGACTAGATGCTTCAAATGCTAAATATTCTGTACCGTTTTCGGCTAAATTATGGGCAGTTTTTCTAAAGCTCAAATAATCAAGAGTAGTTAGCTCCGGAACAGTATAATTATATTTATTGCTGCCAAAAACTTCCACGCCTATAGTTCCGATAGATGCGGATTTCCCCCCAAGTAGCGAATATAGCTGAGCGATATATGATACTACCGAGCTTTTACCGTTAGTGCCGGTAACGGCTATCATAGTTTGCGGGATACTCGGATAAAAAATCTCTATAGCCTCATATAAAGTTGCTTGAATATTTTCTACATATATTACTTTATTTGGTTCTATATCAATATTCTTTATATTATCAGTAATTACTAAAGCTGCTCCCTTATCTAAAGCATCTTCAATAAAATTACTTTTAAACGCAAAAAAAACCTCATTTTTTTTCAGTGTTTTAGAATTAATTGACATACTTTTTACGTTATGTTTTTCAAATAGTTGTTTTAAATTTAGGGTCATAGTTAATATAATATCTTGTGGATTTAAGGTTGCAGGTTTTAACAAATGCTTGTGCATTTCTACTAATTTTTGAGGCTGTAGCTTTAGAAGTTTTAGTGATGTTTAGTCGTTCCTAAAAGAACCCCATTATTATTGATGAAACGCTTCTCTAAATCTACTATACGCTTCTGATCGTATTTAAAATTAGTTGCCAACTCCATATCATGAGTTATAAATCTCTATTTTATTACTCAGATTATAGCATAATTTTGAGTTATATATACTTTTTTAAGGAAGTATATTCTATTTATTACTATTAAGTATGTAATATGGTACAACTTATAATTTGTAACTTTTTAGGTAATTATTGTGACTATTTATATAAGTTCGCAAGCACGAGCTAAACTATTCAATCTTATTAATGAGACTAATAAAACTCATGAGCCTATTTATACAAAAGGAAAGCACAATAGTGCAGTAATCATAATTTAAAAGCAACTAAATTAGCTGATAAAGCAAATAGTTTATGTAGATCTTTATCAATAAATTCAATGCCTCTAAATAGTAAAAAACTTTACCGCAATCTAAAGATAAGCGTTCTATAAGAATTAGTTTACAGCACAGGTTAGTTTATGAAATCTTTGAAAAAGAAAAACTATAAAAATAATTAGTATGTGGGGGTATTATGAACAACTCAACCATTATCAGCGGATAGGTTGGCTGAGTTCATTAACAAATTAAGCAATTGATATAGAGGTATCACCTCAACTTGAGAAGTTAAATAATATTTATCCTTACCAGGGTATACGATATACGCCTTTTTAGGTTTTAAATCTAATAAAGCATTATAAAAACCCTGAGATATAGTAGGTGTGAGGGATCTTTTAATTTCAATAGCTATTAGATTTGTCCCTGATTCAAGTATCAAATCTACCTCGCTACCTGCCGCTGTTCTATAAAACCAGCTGCTCATCTTATTACCCACAATAGATAATATATTTTCTATTACAAATCCTTCAAAACTTCCTCCCTGTACATAATGTCCTAATAGTTCCTCATATGATTTGATATTTAATAGTGCGTGTGTTATGCCGCTATCTCTAATATATAATTTTGGAGATTTTACTAATCGCTTTTTTACATTACTTGACCATGGTCGAAGTAATCTTATAAAAAATAAATCCTCAAATAAATCTATATATCTTATTATGGTCGGTACTGATATTCCAAGTCCTGCAGATATTTTAGATGCATTTAGTAAATCACCTTGACTATGTGCAAATATGGTTAGAGCTCTACGTAAAATTTCAGCAGATATTTTATAGCCGAGCTGAGGTATTTCACGTTCTAAATAAGTCATAATAAAAGATTGTCGCCAATTCATACTGGCATTATCTGAAGAACTAAGAAAGCTATCAGGAAAACTACCTCTAAGCCATAATAAGTTGTCATTATCATAACCGGCTTTCTTAATTTCTGAGATAGTAAAACCACTTAACTGAGTATAAATTATACGTCCTGCTAGTGATTCAGAAGAGTGTTTTAGTAACTCTCTAGAAGCCGAACCTAAAAGCAAAAATTGTTTAACTTTTTGTCCATTCTGACGCCTTTCATCAATAATGCTACGCAAAAGCTGAAAAAGCTTGGGCATTCTTTGAATTTCATCAATAATAATTAGTTGATTAGAATGTGTCTGAAAATAAAGCTCTGGATTAGATAACTTTATAAGATCAGATGGTCTTTCTAAATCTAAGTATACAAATGGGGATGATATATGTTGTGCTATCTCTTTTGCTATCGTAGTTTTTCCTACTTGTCTTGGACCTAAAATAGCCACTGCAGGAAATTCATTTAAAAGCGATACAATATTGTTTGTTAAAAAACGTTCTATCATATGACCTTGTAAATTTAATACTCAGCATTAAATTTACAAGGATGTACAGTAAATGTCAAGTATATATACCCTTGATACTTCAAAATAGTTAGCTCTTATGTAAGGCAGTAAAAATCATCTTAGCAAGTGACTTACTAATACCGCTTACTTTAGCAAGTTCATCTGCTGTTGCATCTGATACTGCTTTATATGAACCGAAGTAATGCAGTAATGATTTCTTACGCACCTCCCCTATTCCCTCTATTTCATCAAGGCTTGAGAGCTTTATAGCTCTCGATCTACCAAGTCTATGATTTTTGATCGCAAAATTATGTGCCTCGTCTCGCAAGATTTGTAGATATTTCATAAGCGGTAAGTTTTTATCTAAGGTAAATACTTCCCTGTTTATCATATGAAACTGCTCTAAACCGGCATTTCTATCAACACCTTTAGACATACAAACAAAAGAAATATATATCTCAAGTTTATCCATTACCTCTTTAACAATACCTAAATGTCCCTTACCGCCGTCTATGATCATCAAACTCGGTGATCTATGCGGCTCTTGTTTTAACCTTGTTAATCGTCTGGTTAGGACTTGTCTTAGCATTTCATAATCATCACCCACAGCGTCATTATTGTCATACCGTGGCTTGACCACGGTATCCAGGCTTATTTTTTTTGGATTTCCGTTTTCATGGGAATGACATACATTCACATTAAAAACCCGATACTCTTTTTTATCAAAACCGGATTTACCGGCAACTACCATAACCCCAACTGCAAATTTGCCTTGAATATGGCTATTGTCATAAATCTCAATTCGCTCAGGACTTTCAGGAAGATTAAACAATTCTTTGATTTCATGCATAAGTTTTTGATTTTTAGCAAATCTCTTTAGATATTGCTCAAGAGAAAATAAAGCATTTATCTCAGCATTTTGAATTAATTTAGCCTTGCCACCGCTAATAGGCGTTATAACATCCAGTTTAGTAATATCACTAATTTTCTTTATTGCTTCTACAATATTTTCTTTATTGTCAATTTTACAATTAATAATAATTTCAGAAGGCACTTGTTGCTTTTGGTAAAATTGTAGTAAGAAATATTTTAATACTTCCTCTTTGGTACTATTTTCGGTGGAGGTAGGAAAATAAGGAATATTGCCGCATGCCTGCCTTGCTCGATATAAAAATACCTCTACGCAATAATGCCCGTTCTTTTCTACAACTGCAATTATATCTGCATCTTTAACTATATCCGTAATACCGGCTTTGAGTTGTACATAGCTTAGTGCTTTAATACGATCTCTAAGTTCTGCTGCTTCTTCGAAACGCATCTGCTCGCTTAGCTCTTCCATCTTTCTCGATAGATTTTCTTGTAGATCCTTGGTGCGTCCTTGCAAGAAATCTTTAACCTGTCCTACAAGCTCCTTATAATCTTCTTTATTTATCTTACCGACGCATGGGGCATAACAACGTTTAATCTCATATTGCAAGCATGGACGAGTACGTGAATTAAAGTAATTATCCGTGCAAGAGCGTAGTTTAAAGATTTTCTGTAGCTCTGTTAAAGTGGTATTAACTTGGGTAGCTGATGCAAAAGGACCGAAAAGTTTTCCGTCATTTAAACTTTTACCTCGATATTTTAGCAATTGCGGGAAGTCATGATCAAGTCGTAATTTGATGAAAGGAAAAGATTTATCATCTTTAAGGAGAATATTAAATTTGGGCTGAAATTTTTTGATTAACTGAGCTTCTAGCAGCAGTGCCTCAACTTCGGAATTAGTAATACTATACTCTAAAGAACAAGTATTATATACCATCCGAAGCGTTTTAGTATCTAAATCCGTTTTGATGTAATTAGTAATACGCTTTTTAAGATTCTTAGCTTTACCGACATATATAACTTGCTTATTAACGTCAAACATCCGGTAAACACCTGAACACTCAGGAATATCTACAAGCTTAAACTTAATTAAATCACTTCCTGTCGGTTCTACAGTCATATATTACATGTTTACTATATCATTCCTGTGTAAGACTTGCTCGCATGGATCGAAAAACAGCCATTAATGTCATTCCTGCGGAAACAGAAATCCAGCATAAAGCAAGATAAAATTGAGCTTTTAATTTTAGAAACTTGTCGTATTATTATATGGGTTATCGTTTGCTATCTTAACATCCACAGTTTTTGTTGTATTATCATCAAAGAAAAAAGTTATACTGATGCTATCCCCAACACTTAAAGTCCTTTTTAAGTCCTCAAGCATAATATGCATACCTCCGGGGGCAAAATTAACATTCATATTGCCGGAAATTAAAAAAGGATAATCTATCGGCACCATTTGACTAACACCGGTACTGTCTGTAACAGTATTATGAATGGATATTGATCCCACTTCATCAGAAGATATATTGACTATATTATAACTATTGTCTCTAGTGTTTACTAACGTAAAATACATCGCAGAACTACTGACTTGATTTGCTAGATTTGTTTTAGGTCTTGCCCAAGGCTGAGCAAATTGTACGGCTCCTGCCGCTTTTAATATGGATAAGGTAGGGGAAGCAGTTGAAGTAGTAGGGCTAGCATTTTGAGGCGATTGAGTACTAGCAGGGCTAGCATAGCTTAATGCACAGGTTAAAGTTATAACGCTTGCTAATAATGTTTTCATCATATAATACCTCTGAACAATTATAAAAACAAAATACTAGCATATATAATATTCTAAGTAAATGAAGAATTAGTAAGATAGTTTTTGCGTTTTTCTAGCGAAAATCTCTCAATTGCATAACGCACTGTAGTTCTAGGCATTTGTAAAACATGTTTATTTAAGAAATTTATCAACTGTTTTTCGTCCTTTTTCCCTGCTTCCCTAAGCATCCACCCTACTGCCTTATGTATTAAATCCTGCTTATCTTTTAAAAGTAACTTTGCTATTTCAAAAGTAGTTTTAAGTTCGTTTTTTTTGATAAAATACCAAGTAGCAACTATTGCTATACGTCTTTCCCAAAGAATTTCTGATTTCGCTAAATTAAAGAGATAATCTTTTTCTTTATCCCATAAATAAGCTCCTATAATATGATGAGCCGAAGCATCAACTAAGTTCCAATTATTAATGTATCGCATATTATCTAAATAAAACTCATAAAAAACTTTCTTACCATTATCTGAGGCTTTTTGATACTTATTAATTAAGATAATTAATGCTAAAAATCTCTCTTCATTAAATTCTGATGCAATAAGCCGACTTAAATTATCCATACTTAAATTATAATAACTCTGAGCAATCTTACGCAATACCGGTACAGTCACCCCTATAAATCTATCATGTTCACCGTACTGCCCTTCCGTAGTCTTAAAAAAGAAAGTTAAGCGTTCTGCCGGAATGGTCACCGAATTAAGCAAAGTATTTCTAATTTGCTGAAAAATATCGTTTTTTATCAAAAAATACCTATGTTAAAATGATTTAGGATTTAATATTTTAGCAGTAATTTCTGTAGCACTTAATTTTGAACTATCAAACCAAATATTATAAAAACTTTTACAAGACTCAAAAACATCATATTGATCTGTCTGCATTCTTATAAATTCCTCTGTTAAAAATAAATTATCCGTTCTAGTTTTTAACCTTTTTAATCGTTCCTCAACCGGACAAAAAATGCCTACAAATTTTACTTTATACTCATATAAATATTCAAGGTAAAATTTAGCTAGCTTTTGTGCATCAGGTCCATCTAATGCAGTATCGATAATAACATTAAAATTTTTACTTAATAATGCTTTTGCAGTTGCAAGGAATATTAATGCTACAATCTTTCGTCTTGCTAATCTATTGTTATTATAAAGTCCTTTCAAGCCATCATCATTATTTTCAGTACCCGGTTCATTTTCTGCAAATTTGAATTCTTTAGGAAAAATTGTACTAAAAAATATTCCGGTCTTATCAATTTGTAAATGAACAAATCTATTATCTGATTGTTTACAGATTTCTTTAGCTATGGTTGTTTTCCCTGAACAAGAAGCACCGTTTATTATTATAACTTGATTCATATTAACCCCTAAAATTTAAATTTTTGTTAAAGTAGTATGAAATAATTGTAACAAACTTATAGGTTTATTGTCTAGATTGAAAAAAGCAATCGTCATTGCGAGCGAGCGTAAGTAGAGCGTGGCAATCTCATAAGGTAATACATCATTCATGAGATTGCCTTTGCCCTCTGCTATGCATCTCCTTGCAGTGACGAAAAAATTTTCCTTTAAGAATTCTGTTTTTCATGTTCAATAAGCCATTTTTTGCGATGTAACCCTCCGCCATATCCGCCAAGTTCGCCGTTGGTATTAATAATGCGGTGACAAGGGACGATTATTGCTAACTGGTTAGCTCCGTTAGCATTGGCAACAGCTCTATAAGCGGTATCTTTACCTAATATTTTAGCTTGATATAAATAGCTTCTTGTTTCACCGTAAGGTATGTTAGTTAACTCATGCCATACTGATTTTTGAAATTCACTTCCTAAAAAAAATATAGATGTATTAAATTTTTGTAAAGTACCATCAAAATAAGCCTTAAGCTCTTTTTCGATTGATAGAATAGGCTTTGTACTTCCAGGAATAATAGCGGATTTTGTTTTAATTCTTAGCCTTTCAATTTCACGCTCTAACCCCCTTCGATCAACAAACTCTAGCAAATAAAGCAACTTCTCATCACTAATTGCAATCATTGAACCAAGAGGAGTATCTAACCAAGACGCTTTTAAAATATTTAAATGCTGATTGAATTTTGTCGGTGCTGCTCCCATTATTTTAGAAAATGCATCTCGGAAGCCGCTACTTGATTCATAACCAGTATCAATTTGCGTATTAATTACCGATTCACCGCTACGTATTTGTTTCATAGCAATACCCATCCGTCTTGCTCTTGCATATTCTACAAATGTCATGCCGAAACGTTTTTTAAACTGACGACGTGCCGTTGAAGTATCTATAGACAATTCTTTAAAATCATCATCTTTCCATCGTTTAGCGGGATCATTTTCGATAGCCTCTACCAGAGTACGAACTAATAAGGAAGCTTCATCAGGATGAGAAAGAGGTTTACAGCGTTCGCAAGGTCTATATGAAGCAAGCAACGCCTCTTTAGCAGTTTTATAAAATTCGCAATTTTCAAATTTAGGTTTACGTGCAGGGCAAGTCGGTCTACAAAATATCCCGGTAGTTTTAACTGCTACAAAAAAGATATTTTCATATCTTTTATCTTTATTAATTAAAGCTTGATAATATTCTTGTTGTTGAGCTTCGTTAATCATTTTTTTATCTCATACATATAATTATCATATTATATGTGCTTTCAAAAACTTCCGTAACCGAAATTCAGGCATTGATTTTTAATTTTGCCTTTCATGCTCGATAAGCCATTTTTTACGATGTAATCCTGAGCCGTAACCACCAAGCTCCCCATTATTATTAATGATGCGGTGGCACGGAATAATTATGGCAAATCTATTTGCCCCGTTAGCATTAGCAACAGCTCTATAAGACTTTTCTCTACCTACTGCCTTTGCTTGAGTAAAGTAGCTTCTTGTTTCCCCATAAGGTACATTCATTAACTCTTGCCATACATTTTTCTGAAAAGGCGTACCGAGTAGATATATAGGTGCTGTAAACTTTTTTAAGCCGCTGCTAAAATATGCTTTCAACTCCTCTTCTATCAAGGATATAGGTTTAGTATTACCTGAAGTGATATCCGATTTTGCTGCTATCTTGAGCCTTTTAATCTTACGCTCTAACCCTTTACTTTCGGCAAAGTCAAGTAAATAAAGCTTATCTTCATCGCTAATTGCAAGCATCGAACCAAGAGGTGTATCAATGAAAGTGGATTTTAAACTCATTTTTTACCTTATATGTAATTTCTTAATATTATATATTGATTTCTTTATTTAACAATTTTAATATTTTGCTACCAATAATTTACAGGTTTTTATTATGAAAAAAGCACATGTCTTTAAATATTCTCAAGTAATTTTAACTGAGAAAAGACTATCAATAGCAAAATTTAGTGACTATAGCGGTCTAACTATTCAAGCAATTGCAGCTATAGCTGTTAATGAAGAAAAACCAAATGGGGTAATAGATCAATATAAAACAGGAAAGTTAACTACTGAAGAATTTCGTACCGAAATGAATGAGCTTATTAAAAATAGTGGAGGTAAAGCTATTACGGACGATAAAATATTTGATAATTGTTGGAATTCTATGTGTATCGTGGAACCTGAAGGGGTAACTAAATTGTATAATTTACAACAAAAATATGATTTTCATATTCATATTATAAGCGGAACTAACGAGCTACAACATACGTATATACAAGAAAAAATTCAACAAACTTCATG
>Ga0153985_1000319_pt1 | contig 13318 bp, 19 predicted proteins | sample TSGA069MetaG_FD_104715 | JGI IMG/M metagenome (GOLD analysis project Ga0153985, IMG submission 104715) | Attine ant fungus gardens microbial communities from Georgia, USA - TSGA069 MetaG | ecosystem: Host-associated > Fungi > Mycelium > Unclassified | place: USA: Georgia, Alexander Wildlife...
AACTGTAGAAGACTGTCAAAAGACTATGAATTAAGCCTTTTTTCTGCCGAAAACTTCATACGACTTGCTTTTATATCGGTAATTATCAAGCGTTTTTAAATTCATGAAGACAGCTTCTAAGTTAGCCACCTTGCTAAAATAAGTTAAAATCGCTACAATAATATAGGCATGTTCTCGTAGCTCAGTAGGATAGAGCGATCGCCTCCTAAGCGATAGGTCGCTGGTTCGATTCCAGTCGAGAACGTAAAAACACCCTGTTAGATACTTGTTCTAACAGGGTTTTATTTTATTTTGTGCCAAGCTTGTGCCAAATGGGTATCGATTTTCAAATACATCATCGAATACAGCGTTAATCAATTCGACATCTTTATCTTCTAATTCCTTTATAATGTGCAAATAAGTAGACATAGTTGTTTCCATGCTACTATGTCCCAGGCGTTTTGAAACATTCATAATATTAACGCCCTGGTATAACAAAATTGATGCATGGGTGTGGCGCAATCCATGCAAAGTGAATTGTTTTTCTATTCCTAGTTCTTTGAGCTTTTTCTTTAGGTACTTTGTGACAGCATTTGTAGAAACTAAGCCGTTCTTCAAATTATAGAATACAAAGTTTTCTTTATTTTCGATTTCAAAATTAGTAAAAAGTTCTTTCTGATCTTGCTTGAATTTTTCTAGCAGTACCGTCGTATGGTTATCGATTGAAATTTTTCTAATTGATGAATCGTTTTTAGTCGGAGCCCACTGTTTAAGTTTATAATTCCACGTTTTATTTATATCAACTATTTTCTTTTCGAAATCGATATCGTTCCAAGTCAGGCCTAATAGTTCTGAAAAACGCATTCCGGTTGCGCCAGCTACAATTACCATCATAGGAGAAGCAAAGTGTGGAGTTATGCCTTTTTCTACAAGCTTCATTAATTCTTTGAATGATTCGTAATCTAGAAACTTATCTTCTTTTGGCTTTATTGCCTGTTGTCCTTTGATTACAGCCTTTCTAGTTGGATCGTACAGAATTAACCCTTCCTCGACTGCATCCTTTAGAGAGGCTCTAATATGGTTGTTAAACTTAATGACTGTTGACTTTACATGATGCTTTGCATACTTATTTAGATATCTCTGATAAGTAGGTCTATCTAATTCAGAAATGATAACTGTAGGCATGTACTTTTTTATGTTCATCAGGTATCTTGATATTTTCGATAGGTAATAGTGGAAACGCTATCTTCTTTGTAAAGGGACATCCAGTCTTCAAAATATTCGGATAAAAATAAATTCTTTTTTTCGCCTTTCAATCCACGAGACATATTATATTCTAGTTCGGTTACAGCATCTTTAGCTTCGGTTCTTGTCCGGAACCCTCCTTTTCGGAGCTTATCGAAGGAGCCATCACCTTTTTTGAAAGATATTTCATACTGCCAGGTCTTGCCTCGTTTTACTAGCCTAGCCAATAACATTCCCCCTTCCTGTCATTAAATGGAAAATAAACTTCTAGTCTCCATTGTTGAGCTTGCGTTCGTTTTCGTCTCAAAAAAAGAAGGATCTGTAAACTCTCTAATTATCTTACTTTCGAATGTTTCCACTTTTAACATTTCTTGAAGCAAACTATTTCTGTCATAGTAGGATTTTCCTTGGTAAGCCTCAACGGTTGCTTCAGCCTCGCTAAAGGGCATCATGCAGTTAATTTGTAAAAATCTAATAAGTCTTCTTTCGAGCATCCAATTAGGAACATCAAACAAGTTTAGCATTTTTGGGAAATTCATAATAGGATCAGAAGCTGTTGTATACAGGCTGATACCAGGTACGTAATACATCATTGACGCGGTATTTGCTTCTATTTCAATGTTTTCAGTTCCGTCATATAAGTTGGTAACATCATCATGAAAGCATTGTGAGACAGAAAAGTTTACATGAAGAGTATCGTGCCCAACTTCATGCAAACCGGTTGAATTTTTAGTTTGTCGATTATTCGAAGTATTTATCATAATACTTTTCCCTAGTTCATCACGAAAGTAATGACCGGCAATGTTCTTACTAGAAAATTTATGTTCAATATATTCAATATCTCTTTTAGCCAAGATATATTCAAGAAATTGACTAATTTTAAAATTCTCAGGAGAAGCTTTCATTTCGCGCAAAAAAGCGTAAGTATCATTATTACAAAGATTTTTAATTTCCAAATATCTAGGGACTTCCATATACAATTCGCCTCGGATCATACATTATTAATTACTATCATATAACTGCCTAGACTATTCATCGGTAGAAAGTAACTATCGTCTAGGTCTGTAGTTTCATTTTAACTTGTCTTTTCGAGTAGCGTTTCTTTTTTCTAATCTTCGTGTTCGAATCTCCAGATAATCTAACCATTCTCCTTTTAAAGTCTCGATATCTTCGTCCGTCATACCGTCAGTTTTCATTTTGAAAAATTGTGCGAATTCATCCGGTTTTTTTTCAGAAGATTCTCTACCTAAAAGATAGTCAGTGGACACGTGAAAGTAATCTGCAATTTTAGCTAAAATTATGGGATTAGGTTTTCTAGTTTTCCATTTAATAAGAAATCCGTTTGATACACCCAGAATTCGTTCTAATTCGCTGATTGAGATGTTATTTGATTTAGCCAACTCTTTAATGATTTCATAAGTATTCATTGATATCCCTACCTTTTTTGAATGCTCACAAAAAATAAAATGACAAAATGTCTAAAAACAGTTGATTAAAATTGACAGAATGTCTATAATAAATTTTGTAAACGAATTTAGCAACTAAAAAAGACGACAAAAATACAACTGATAATATGCTGACCGCCAAGAAAGCTATAAATCAATGCTATTATGTCTTGTTTAACTATGCTTTGATTATAGACAAACTGTCTATCTGTGTCAACACACTTTAGACATTAGTTGTTAAATTTGTTTGCAAAATGTAAGAAAGGAGAACTATAAATGGCTGATGCACAGAAAACAAAGCAGAAGATATTGAACCATTTCAAAACCAATAATTGGAGTATTCCAGATGTTGCTAGTGCAATGAACATTACTGAGCAGTACCTAAGAAAAATTTTAAATAACCCGGACGACCATTGGAAACAGATTACAGATATTGTGTCGCGATACAAAATCAGATGAGGGGTGAGAGCGATGCCTCAGTATTTAGAAGCCCGTATCCCTATTCCGGATGACTGTGTAATCATTTCGAAAGTTGAATATGAACAATTGAGAAAAGCTGATTCAGTCGGGCAGTGGATGACATTAAAAGAAGTTCTGGAATGTACAACACGTAAGTATGACTGGTTCACAGAAAACGTTCTAAAGAATCCAAAATATCGAAGTAAAATTGACATTGAAAAGAATACAGAAGGTTTCGTTTATTATCCGGGAGAAGGAAATGACAAGTATGTATTTTTGAGAAGTAAGACACTTAATTTTTTAGAAGAGAACTTCTCGTCGATCATGAAAAAGTAAAGGAGGAAACAAAATGACAAATTTAGTAATCATGAAAGATCGCCAAGCGGTCACAACAAGTCTGCGAGTAGCAGAAGGTTTTGATAAAAGACATGCTGATGTGATTCGAGCAATTGAAGAAAAAATTCACTCAGCGCAAAACTGCGTTCAGTATCAAAATATGTTCGCGGAAGGGGAATATAAAGATAAAAGTGGTAAATCAAACAAAATCTACTACATGAATCGAGATGGATTTTCATTTATCGCATTTGGTTTTAATGGCCGTAAAGCAGATTCGTTCAAACTGAAATACATCGAAGCGTTCAACCAAATGGAGGATCACATCAAACAGCAAGTAATAATCCCAAAAACTCCAAGAGATTTGGCTTTATTAGCTTTGTCAGCTGGCGAAGAAACGAATCAGCGAGTTGACGACATCGATGATCGATTGACCGATATCGAGGAAAACAAGTTGATCACGACTGAAGATAAAGGAACAGTAGACAGACACGTTCGAAAGAAAGTTTATCAAATCTGCAAAGAACAGCACTTTGGCCAAGATGCAAAAAGCATGCTGTTCCAAGATTTAGGGTCAAGTATTAAGCAACTATTTCATGTTCCTAACCGTGGACGGATCAAGGACAAAGACTTCAGCCGTGTATTGGAGTTTATTGATAATTGGCAACCATCATCTGTTACTAAAGAGCAGATTAAGCAGCTTGAGTTTGATTTTGATGATGTTCTGTAAAACGGATTTTTAGGAGGCTAGTGCAATGATTTATCTGACTGGATGTATTTTTCTGTTTATCATTGCTCCAAGAATAACAAAAATGTTACTTCGATTTATAAACAAACGAAAATAGCGCGACGAAAGAAACAAAGCCAGTGATTGTCATAAATTTAAACAAAGGAGGTGCGATAAATATGGATATTCAACTTATAGCTTGGACGTTAGTTTTAATTTTTGCAATCGGATGTCTAATTTACGGACTCGTAACTATTTTAAAAAAATGAACTATTTTAATGCTTGTTGTTTAGTTTTATATGACAGAAATAAAAATTTAGGAGGAAATAAGATGAACGAAGAAAAAATTGAAATTCTCAACGAAGAACAATACACGAAATTAATTGTGGAAACAAATGAAGGCAAAAAGGTAGCAGAAGTTACACTGACAGATGCAACTCCTGCTGACGGGTACAGAATTAGGCTGACACCAAAATATGACTAGCCTTTTGGAGGGTGTGGATCGTTTCCATGACTATCACGACTTTGAATTTTACCGTCTCGACCATGAATAAACAATTCTGATCCTTGATTTTTAGAAATACCTCTGGCGATTTTTGTTGCTTCGGCTTTTGTGTCCGTGTGCACAGTCGCTTTAGTATTTCCGGCGCCTTTGACATTCCAACCACCATTGGAATCAGGCACCACATGTTGATTTTTACCCATTTTATCTTCACCACCTTATCAGTTATTTCAGCGTTGCAGCGCTGATAAAAGAAGCATACGCATTAATCATCAAGAAATGTTGTTTAGTTTTATCCGCAAAAGTAAAAGTTAAGGAGTGATTCAATGAAAAACGAAATGGACGTTTTACTTATTACGGTATTTATTGGATTAATTGTAATTCTGATACATGATGCTTATTATCTTTCGCTAGCAGGAGTTGCTCTAATCGGCATTTTAAACTTAGCTGAAGTGAGGCAAAAGCGGAGGAATACTAATGAAAGTAGGTGATCAAATTGACGGATAAAAGATGGACTAAAGAACGGTTTTTAAAGTATATAAAGAAAAATGCTCTTTTTGCTGAAACGAATCAAATTTTGAATATTGAAGAGTTAAGCAAAAAAATGGGCTTAAGTGAACGGTATGTAGAAAAAAGAATTTGTGACTGGCGGCAGGTAGGGGAGCTACCCAAGGTAGATATGACCCGTCAGTTCGATTCTTTTAGAAAGTATTATTCGAAAACAGATGATGAAAGAATCATTTATCTGAGACAGCGAGGTGTTTCCTAGAAGGGAATGTACTTTCTAAGCAGTTCTATTAATTTAAAAAAGCTCCTATTTCATAAATTTTGAATCTTAGTAGCAAAAACTTTCTCTTTTAAATATGAGTAAAAATTACTTTGTGTTAAGATGTTGGCTTTCATTAAAAATTCTTTAAGGAGCGTGTCTCTTATCAAAGGATTGAAGAATAATTTTTTTCCAAATTCCGAAAAAATATTACGATCAAACACATAAACTTTATTATCTCCAAACTTTTGATAGAACGTGATATTGTTAGTAACGTTAGCCAATCGATCCATTCGTTGTTCATACTTATAATCTGTTTTCGGATCTTTGTTAAATAAGGTTTTATAATTAATTTCGAATTCTCGAAAATCATATTTTCGCTCAATCTCAACTTCAGCAGTTTGTTCTAAAAGTGCAATTGTTCTTCTGTCATCCGGCTCAAAGTGGACATTAAAATCTCTGACAAAGTCTAATTCGTTAATTGCACGGATTGAAAAGACTTCTTTTGAAAAGAAAGAGATAAACACTGATGAAGAAACTGAGAATACATAAGAGAGTTGATCTTCAGAATATTCAAATTTAATTGTTCCTATTCCATAATCTATTATCTTTATCAATTTATGAGGAATTTTGTTAAACTCAACCATAAAAGTATTCAAAAATATTGGAACTCGTATTTCTGGAGCTATAGAAAAAGATATGAGCCCGCTATTGGACTCAATGCTCTGTATGATGTGTCCACTAGAATCACTTTGAATTCGTTCGATTTCTTTACTTAATTTCTTTGGACAGCTCCAATTATTAGACTCTGATTTAAAAATGAAAGTTTCTATTTCGTTTTTGATTAATTCATACTCTTTAAGGTAGGACTCAAACATAGTTTTATCTAGATTTTTGGCTTTACCAGAAAGATAATTATTCAATGTTTTTTGCATTTTTTTTCGAATTTTGGTAAAAGAGGTTTTCAATAATGTAGGAAGAACAAAATTAGAGTTCTGTAAATAGGTTTTGTCGTCAAATAATATTTTTTGAACTATTGGATATTCATTTTGTAATTCTTCATAAAGTATAGCTGCTTTGGGATTTTTTAACACATGTTTTGATATGCTTCCGATTTCGTCACCTAGGAATTTTTTAACACATTCTCCACCAATATTAAGTTCTTTTTTTGTTGACTTATTCACTATATAGTATTCATGTTTATTTTTAGTATAACAAAGTGAGCATCTTTTCCATTTAGACTTATCGAGAGATTTATTTGTTAATTTCGGATTAATCTTTCTGAGTTTCCATTCAGCTCGTGACATATCTAGCCATAGAGGCTTGTTTGAATAAATTTGCTCTTTAAGACCTGAAGAAATCATTTTTGAATCTACTGATTCACTTTTTTCCAATAAAGTTAATATTTCTCTGAGATTCTTAGATTTTCTGAGGTACACACTATTTATCAAAAGATTTCTTTCTTTTTTATCGATAACTTTAACCAAGTTTTTCACTCCTTTACATAGACATAATATCATATTAGGTCTATGTAAAGGAGTGAACGCTTACTATATCAGAGTGGACGCCGAGAATGAGCTGAAAGTAATAAACGCAGCATTGAGTAGAGTATCTAGAATCAGCAGTGAAGTCATATCAATGACCTTTTGTGAAAACGAAAAACTGACGGCTTTTGCTATCGGTTTAGAAATCGGATATTCAGAACGGAGCATTAAGGGTTTAAAGGCTCAGGCGTTGTTAGAGTTTGCTGACGTATACAGGGATGGAAAATTGATCGTGAAGAAATAAATTGCCCTTTTTCTGCCCTTTTTGTTCGGGAAAAGGTGCTAGAATAGTATTGTCAATAAGTTTCGAAATGGCGGCGTACAAATCAAATATAGAAAGTGAGTAGCTCCTCTTTGTATATTGGTGTGCCGTCTTTATGTCACTGTGGCGGAAGTAGAAGACGCTATGGTAGTAAGTCTGCTTGAGTAATTTTTATCTACCAGACAAACGCTTAAATAGACATGAGTGGGGCAGTGCCACTCCAGTGACTCAATCGACTTATGAAGGATAAAGCTGGGTTCCCGAATGGGAGTAAGTCTATGAGACGAGAATTCCTTTGCTCCTGTGGTCGATAAACATTAAGTTGGACTTGCTAGGAACACGGCAAGTTGCCTTACGCAGGCTTTGTACGCGGTCTATGTGCAGAGGTTGAATGGATGGACACATAGTTCAATGAGTAAGCCACGGTCAGGGGCTAGTCTGATCCAGTGTTCAAACATCGGGACATAAGCGCCCACAAATAGCAACCGAGGATGTGGTATTGAGGGTTTGAGGTAGTTCGTTGAGCGGACGTGTAGGTTGCTTAATACATATTGATTGGTTAGATGGAACCCAGCATGGCTGTACGGTGTAACTCCGTCAATGGTCCCTGCACAGGATCGGAAACGTCCCTGCCTGTGCAATACATAATTAAGATCGCTTATGCGGTCTTTTTATTTTGGCCGAAAACCTACATTTTCGATGGCCGATTAATTTTGGGAGGAATACTATGTTTAAATTATCCGAAATCATTAAGAAGTCCGACGCTGAGAAATTAGAGCAATTGAAAAAGTAGCAGTCTCCTCGTGAGGCTGTTTTGCTTAGAAAGAAGGTGGTGCACGATGGATGGCAAATGAAGAAAATTTAATACCAAATGAGGAGCGAACTCCGGAAGAACTCCGAGAAATGACTCGAAAAGGTGGAATTGCCAGCGGAAAGGCACGACGCAAAAAAGCCGACCTCAAGAAGGCAATGAATGCCATTTTAACTGCTGAAATATCAGATGCCAATTTAGTAAGTGAACTTGAAAGCCTAGGTGTTGAGAATACCTACGAAACGGCTGTGATGCTTTCTTTGGTGAAAGAAGCATTAAAAGGCAATGTAGCCGCCGCGGGACAGATCGTTAAGCTTACAGGAGCGAATAAAGACCGATACGATATATCTGAGCAACGCGAACGTACTAAGCTACTAAAAAATCAGAACAAAGAAGTTGACGGAACTATGGCTGGAAGTGCTAAATCGGCATTCGATGATGATATAAAATAACGTAGGTTGATAATTTGCGATTGTGAATTTCACAAATGTAAAACGAATGAAACGCGTTGAAAAGAGGTTGTATTATGTAGACCAATTATTTTTCACAATATATCAAAGAGAAACCCTTGATATATAAGGGACTTATGTTAAGGGCAGTTATGTAAACAACGGATATAAATAACAAAATTGGAGGTGTGAATATTTGAAAGTCTTGATGTCTCAACTGGTCAATCCGCATTTTCGAGAGATGTGGACAACCGAGAAACCTTATATTATTTGCAAAGGCGGCCGTGGTTCCTTTAAATCATCTACGATAAGCTTGAAACTTGTGGCAATGACAAAAGCATACATACAGGATAGAGAACGTGTCAGTATTGTCTGTATTCGTAAGAACGCGACTTATCTTCGTGATTCGTGTTATTCGCAAATCACATGGGCGCTGAATAAGTTGGGTGTTGCGCATGAATTTCAATTTTTAATCAGCCAAATGAGGATTGTCCATAAATTAACGGGAACAACTTTTTATTTCTATGGTGCAGATGATCCCCTGAAGTTAAAATCAAATATTGTAGGAAATGTTGTTGCTGTTTGGTTTGAAGAAGTCACGGAGTTTAAAAATGCAGAAGAGTTGGATCAAATCTATCCAACATTTATTCGCCAACGCCCAAAAGATTCCAAGCCGAATGCGAGAAAATATGATCATGTAAAGATATTCCACTCATATAATCCACCTAAAAATCCGTATGATTGGATAAATGAATGGGTGGATCAAAAGAAGTTTATGGATAGTTTTTTTATAGATCATTCGACATATGAGCATGATGAGTTGGGAATAAATGATAAAGAACAATTAAAACTGATTGAGACGTATAAGCAAAACGATCCTGACTATTATCGTTGGCTATACCTGGGAGAAGTAATCGGACTTGGTACAAATATCTACAACATGGATCATTTCCATCGACTTGATGAGTTACCGAATGACGACTACATTTTACGGCTTTACTTCTCAACCGACAGCGGGCATCAAATAAGCGCGACAACCTGTAGTTGCTATGCACTCACCCAAAAGGGAAATGTTATCCTGTTGGATACTTATTACTATTCACCGGAGGGGAAAGCTAATAAAAAGGCGCCTGATGACCTGGCAAAGGATTTGAATCAATTCATTGTTAAGTGTGAAATAACGTATAACAAGTTTGCTTATAAGATGACCATTGATTCTGCAGAAGGTGCACTAAAGAATCAATACTACAAGGATTATGGTGATCACTGGCATTCTGTCGCAAAATCAAAAAAAGTGGATATGATCGATTATGTTCAAAACCTTCTAGCCCAAGGAAGGTTTTTTTATTTGGACACAGACGCGAATAAGATGCCTACGGGTGTGCTTTTTTGAATGGAGGTGTCAAGAGAGTGAATGAAAAAGTAAAAACAGGCGAACAGCTGGCGGAATGGGCGCAACGACACGATATGATTTTTTTGTGTCTGTTTATTATTACCTGTGCGATTCTTTTCTACATCTTGTTTACGATTGGAAAAATCCTGACGAAAGAACGTGAGGAAATGAAAAAAGAACGTGAAAAATTTTATCAAACGATCACGAAGCAGCAACAATTGAATGAGAAAATGCACCGGTTAGTGGAAGACGAAAAGAAACATCGTGAGAAGTCTGAGGATATGTTGACGGAGATTGATCATAAAGTTGATATGTTGCTACGTGAAAAATAAGGAGGAACCACTAGTATGAAAAAGAAATTAGTTACATTGAGCCTTGCGGCTCTTTTTTTATTGCCGACACAGGCATTGGCGTATACGGTCAACAATGAATTTAACTTGGGACCTGGCGAGGGCGCCTCGGCTGCCGCAGCCCCCAATTATATTATTGTTCACGATACAGCGAATCCATCCGCGACTGGTCGAAATGAAGCAGCCTATATGAAACGAGATTGGCCCAATGCGTATACGGCTTTTGTCGTTGGCGACGGGATCGTGTATCAAGTAGGAGAGCCAGGTTATGTACAGTACGGCGCAGGTAGCTATGCGAACGCGAATGCGCCGGTTCAAATTGAACTGCAGGCGACACCAGATCATCAGTTGTTTTTGCAAAACTATGCGGTGTATATCGCCTTGATTCGAGAGATGGCTACCAAGTTTAACATTCCACTTAGTTACAATCATCTGATTGGAGGAAAAGGAGTTATCAGTCATGCGTTTGTGTCTGCGAATTGGTGGGGAGATCATCAAGATCCAATAGCGTATCTCGCTTCCCATGGCATTTCAGAAGCGCAATTTGCCCATGATATCCAGTTTGATGTAAACAATCCAACGAAACCACAAGACCAAAAACACAATGGGATAGCGGTGGATAACATCACTGTGACACAAGCAACCAAAATGGTTCAACGGATTCAAACCGAGTATGCGTGGACGTTGTTACGCGATCAAGTCAAAGCAATCAAACAGAAAGACGGACGCTATACGTTGGCGATTCAAACCGGCAAGGGAAATCGTTTGAACCAAACAGCCGCACGTTTAAAACAGGAATTGAAGTCTTATTATCCGAGCTATATGCAACAAAATGTTGCTGTTGTGAATGGGGATAAGGATTCTGCAACGATCGAAGCGCGAAATATGTCTGGTGATTTTTCTAGCCATATGCGTAATTTCTTGAAGGATATTCTTTTGGATGGTCAGACTTACGCTGAGAAGAATTCTTACGGAACGTACGACGTTCGTGGAAAAGGGGAAGGATTCAATGATCAGGATGCGCCAATCGTCTTGAAAGAGATTCAAGCGATGGGGAAAACAAAAGATGTCGGGATTAACCCAGCGCATATCAAAGGATTTAAGTATTAGGACAAACAAAAAACGAACGACGCAGTTACCTGGAAAGGTGGAATGCGTCGTTCGCCGTCTATTCTATCGGTTCTGGAAGGAACCATGTCTGTGAATACTATAATATACCGATTCTCGGGGAATAATTTCGATTTTTTAGAACTGCGCAGTAAAGAAACATAAAATAATAATTGCTAAAGGAGTGTAATATGATTATTCATAGTTGATGTAATTTTACTAGTCTATTATCACGAATTTTGAGAGGAGCATAAAAATGAATGAACAACTAATTGAAATGGTTCCACAAGAAATCAAAGGATGGAATTGGGGAGCGTTTATGTACAACTTTATATGGGGGATTGGCAATAAAACGTATTTGCCGTTATTGTGTTTGATTCCGCTATTTAACATTGTTTGGATGTTTGTGTGTGGTTTTAAAGGGAATGAATGGGCATGGCAAAAAGGTGAATATACAGATACTAAAACATTTTTGGCAGTACAAAAAACTTGGAACCGTGCAGGTCTAGCTAATTTTATTATTTTAATAGTATTTTTTATACTTTATTTTATATTCTTTACGACCATAATTATTCCAATATTAAATAGATTTAATTCATAAGCCATTTAGCGATTCCATATTGTTATACGGGGTAGGTAAAACGTTGAGCAAGTTTGGCCGAAGTGAAATGCTACTATAATTTTACCAACTGAAGAAAATTTCTTCTTTTTTAATAAAAGCAACTGACTCTTCCCCAAGCTAGGCCAGTTGTTTTTTTTGTGTCTTGACAGTGTGCTATCAGCGTGATAAGTTTGTTGTATCGATGGATAGCACCTCGATATACCGTAATGACTAGTTGGTTACCTAGCTTCCAACTAGTCTATTTTGTACCCTTAGCTCAGTTGGTTAGAGCAACGGACTCATAATCCGTCGGTCGTAGGTTCAAGTCCTCCAGGATACATAAAAACGACTTTTTCTTGAGAAGAAAATAATCAGATTTTTGGTTTATTATTAATGAATTTGAATAAGTTTTTAGGATGAACTTGAAAATCAACAGAACTATGTTTATTATGATTATTATCAATTGCAGACGAATCGGAGAAAAAATATGTCATTAAGTGTAAAAATCCCTTCATCCTTAACAAGGTATAAAATTCCTATAGTAGTGAATGAGATACTTACTCCTGACTTAGAACCTAAATCAGATAAAATAATTTTTGATTTGACTGAAGTTTCGTGGATTGATCCTTCTGGGGTAGCTGCACTTTATAATATTGGAAAATGGATAGATGGTTTTGATAATATAGAGGTGACTTTCAGGATAGCTGAAAAAGGTGCAGGTTCTTTCAAGAATAAAATGGCGATGGAATATCTAGAAGATTGTGGGTTTTTCGAAGAATTTTTTGGAGCAAGTGATATTTATAAAGAAAATCATGCTTGTAGAGACACAACTCTACCAATACGAACATTGGGAGTTGAACAAAGTTTTAGTTGGAGATACAATGTTCTGAAAAGGTGGCTACAAGCATCTACAGGACGAGATTTAGAGTTTTCCGGCATACAAATAGGTGTGGAAGAAATTTTTAATAATATCGGAGATCATTCTAATAGAAATATTGGATGTGTTTTTGGGCAGTACTTCCCTAATAATAACGATAGATTAGTTATAACAATTTCTGACTTTGGCTTAGGAATTCCTACAGTTATGCGACGGAAGTATGGAGATTTGGAAGATCATGAATTAGTTTTGCAAGCATTAAAAGAAGGAGTTTCTACCGAGTCTACTCCTGGTAACCGTGGAGCTGGATTACCCAACATAATGAGAAGTTTGACTTCTAATAAGATGTTAGCGTAAAATAATTGTTGGAAAATAAAAAAGAGATTTCTCCACATGTGTTAAAATCAAGGTGTTCAAAACCTTAAAACATCAACATGGAGGAATCTCTTATGAATATTGTACAACAAG
>Ga0153985_1000320_pt1 | contig 13294 bp, 16 predicted proteins | sample TSGA069MetaG_FD_104715 | JGI IMG/M metagenome (GOLD analysis project Ga0153985, IMG submission 104715) | Attine ant fungus gardens microbial communities from Georgia, USA - TSGA069 MetaG | ecosystem: Host-associated > Fungi > Mycelium > Unclassified | place: USA: Georgia, Alexander Wildlife...
AGCTCCTCTGGAAAATACAGTTAGTTGATCACTCATGGACTCTCCACACTCAGTTGCCCCCTTGTCTGCACCCCCAACACTGAACCTTACAGGTGTGATGCAATCCAAGTGTGCACCTAGCCAAGCTTTCCTAGCCTGCTGTCCTCTCCAAAGCCTGCCCAAGTTGCATCTGTATCTTTTCTCTAGATCGAGTTCTGGGTATATTCTGTGTTCTTCTCAAGACACCTCACTAGTCCTAGTCTTCTTACTCTTAATAGATCTGTATTCACGATTCCAGAGGCAGTGTAGATGAGGGTAGGAGTCAAGAGGTTCTTTCTCCAATCCAATTACACTCTGGATACTATATTAAAATATTACAAAGCCCTGAAACTCAAGAAATAAAATATAAAAAGGGAAACTATTACTACTTTTAGGATTCCATTGCCTTCTTTCTGCCCTAAGTCCTCCCAAATTCCCACTGATGACATGGCCCTCTCCTTTTTTTGTGATGACACGTTCCCTCACCAAGTCCTTCCCATCAAAGATAATGCATCTTTATTGCCACTCCCTTTTAGAATATTCTTCTGTCTTTCCCTATTATGCTCTTGATGCTGCTTTGTAATTTGGACTTCATTGATTACCTGTTAAGCTATTAGCAAGTCTCAATAAATGTCTAGTATCTCCAAGTCACATCTTAGAGGTCATTTATCTAAATATAATTGATCTGATGCCATCAATGCTTATTCACAAGCACAAAGTCTATTAGTCTAAGTTCTTCATCTGAGTAGTACTAGTTCTAGAGTATAAGTTTACCAGCTTTCTAAGGTAGTCCATCCAAAAGTAGATCTAGAGTGTAGTTCCTCAGTAACTCTCTTAGTAACCTGATGCCAGTTTATCTTAATTGCTTCTCGAGGTCTCAACACGAGCTCTAGGTCGATTATCACCTGCTCAATGTACTCATCATATAATGTTACGTTCTGAGAATATAAAAAGAGTTCTAGAGTGAATTCCCATTAAGAATCCATTGTTATAAAGCTTATCAAATGTTATCTTCCACAGAAAATTTGCTTGCAGTATAACACCAGGGAGATTAAAATGACAAAATGTCCACCCCTGTGTGATGGAGTAAAATCAAAAGAAGAAAAAAAAAAGAAAAGAGAAAAAAGAGTAGTAACTCTAGAGGAAGAGAAAATCGTCAGGTAGGTAATAGATGATAAAGGGGACTAGGAAAAGAAAGAAGAAATAGAGGAGGACCATAGAAAAATTGAAGAAATAGTCCCAAGAAGATTTCTGAAATGGAAAAAGGTGTTTGGGAAGATAGAGTCGGAGAGGATGCTGACCAGGAAAACTTGGGATCATGCTATAGATCTCAAGGAGACATTCAAACCATAGAAAAAAAAGATTTACTCTTTATCCAAAAATGAGAGGAAAGAAGTCCAGAATTTTGTAGACAATCAGTTAAAGAAGGGATACATTAGACTATCAAAATCCCCTCAAATGTTGCCAGTTTTCTTTGTGGGCAAAAAGGATGGAGGCAAGTAGATAGTAATGGACTACTACAACCTAAACAACCAGATAGTGAAGAACAACTACCTGTTGCCATTAATCATAGATTTAATCGACAACATAGGAAGCAAGAAAATATTCACTAAAATGGATCTGAGGTGGAGATTCAATAACATAAGGATAAAGGAAGAAGATAAGTAGAAGGGAGCGTTTACTATGCATATGAGCTCCTTCAAGCCAACAGTAATGTTCTTTGGAATGACAAACTCACTGGTCATATTTCAGGCAATGATGAACAAAATTCTGAGAAATCTAATTAATGAAGGAAAGGTAGCTGTGTTTGTAGATGACATATTGGTGGGGACAAAAACAAAGGAGAGACATGACGAGATTGTAGAGGAAATATTAAAGAGGTTGGAAGAAAACAACTTGTATATCAAGCTAGAGAAATGTGTGTGGAAAGTAAGAAAGATAGGGTTCTTAGGCATAGTCATAGGACCAAATGAAATAGAGATGGAGCAGGAGAAGGTAGATGGAGTATTAAGTTAGCTAGAGCCAAAGAATATAAAAGATGTCAGAAAATTTCTAGGCCTTGCAAATTATTACAGGAGGTTTATCAAAAATTTTACTCAAGTAGCTAGGCCAATGAATATACTCACTAGGAAAGATATAAAGTGGGTATGGGGAGAAAGCCAACAGAAGGTATTTGATGAGTTAAAAGAAGTCTTTACAACAAAACCAGTACTAGTAGCACTAGACCTGGAAAAAGAGTTTAGGGTTAAAGCAGATGCTTTAAACTATGCAACTGGAGGAGTACTATCAATAAAGTGCTCAGATAATTTATGGAGACTAGTTGCTTTCATTTCAAAGTCTTTAAGTGATACAGAAAGGAACTATAAAATACATGAAAAAGAGATGTTAGCAGTAATCAGATGCTTGGAGGTGTGGAGACACTTCTTGGAAGGAACCATAGTTAAATTCAAGATCTGGACAAATCATGAAAGCCTCAAATACTTTATGAAGGTACAGAAACTAAATTGGAGATATGTCATGACTTGGCAAAACAGCTAAGTCATTATTTATATTTCTTTTCCTTTTCTTTTCTTTTCTTATTGGACTTACAACTACAAGATGGAGTGCGGGAAAGTATCACATGACTTTGTCACAATATCACAATGGTCATGTCACAGTCACAGTGTGTCACATGATTAGAGTAACATGAGGACCATGGGAGAGCAAGCGCATAGCTACAGTAGTAAAGTGTATAAGTAGTAGAGAAATAAGCGAGAACTCCATCGAGTTCTCTTTGTCAAACTCTGAACAAAGAGACAGTTGGCTTAATTCTGGTCATCAGACTTTAGATGCTGACAAGATAAGCGAGATGGGCTCTATACCTGTTAAGATTTAATTTTACACTAAAACATGTTCTGGGAAGTAAGATGGGGAAAGCTGACAGTCTGAGCAGGAGGCCAGACTGGAAAGTTAGAGTAGAAAAGGATAATGAGGATGAGACATTGGTAAAACCAGAGTGGTTAAAAGTAAGAAGAACAGAGGTAGCGGAAATAATAGTAGACAGGGTAGATCTACTAGAGGAAGTAAGAAAGTCAAAAGTAAAAGACAATGAGGTAGTAAAAGCTATGAAGGAAATGAAGCAAGCAGGGGTAAAAATGCTGAAAGACAAAGAATGAAGGGAAGTAGACAGTGTTATGCATAAAAAAGGAAAATTCTATGTACCCAAGGATGATAAATTACAAGCAGAAATCATCAGGCTATATCACGATATACCGGTAGAAGATCATGAAGGACAGTGAAAGACAGTAGAATTGGTTACTAGGAATTTTTGGTAGCCAGGGGTGATAAAAGAAGTAAAACAATATATGGAGGGATGTGATGCCTACCAATGCAACAAGAATCGCACGGAGCAACCAGCAGGCAAGTTAATGCCTAATTTAATACCCAAGAAGCTATGGGTGCATATATTGGTAGATTTTATCACAAAGCTGCCCTTAGCTCAGGGATATGATTCTATTCTGGTAGTAGTAGACTGGTTAACAAAAATAGTACACTTTATACCAACTACAGAAAAAACATTGGCAGAAGGACTGGCGAGGTTGTTTAGAGACAATATATAGAGGTTACATGGTCTACCCAAGAGTATCATATCAGACAGAGGACTACAGTTTGCAGCAGGATTAATGCGAGAGTTGAACAGAATGTTGGGGATTAAAAGTAAATTGTTAACAGCATTTCACCTGTAAACAGATGGACAGACAAAAAGGGTAAACCAAGAGTTAGAGCAGTACCTGAGAATGTTCATTGACCATAGGTAAGAACAATGGCCTAAATGGTTAGGAACAGCAGAATTTGCATACAACAATAAAACGCACTCTGGCACTAAAACGTCACTCTTCAAGGCAAATTACAGGCAAGATCCCAGGATGGGGTTCAAGAGTAGAAAGAAGGGAAAATATCAGGGAGCAGAAAAATTCATCAAGAAAATGAAGAAAATATAGGAGGAGGCAAAAGTGGCACTAGGGAAGACACAAGAAGAGATGAAGAAATACATGAACAGAAAAAGAGAAGAAGTAGAAGACTATAAGGTAAGGGACTTAGTAATGTTGAGTACTAAGGATCTGAAGTACCAAATAGTCAGGAGGAGGACAAAGAAGTTGACAGAGAGATTTGTAGGTTCTTATAAGATTAAGAAGATTGTATCATTGAACATGGTAGAATTAGAGCTACCTAGTACAGTAAAAATATACCTGGTAGTAAAATGTTAGTAGAATACATAGATATGTAGAGCAAGTAGAGGGGCAGAAGAAGGAGCAACCAGCTCCAGTAATAATTGAAGGAGAAGAAAAATGGAAGGTAGAAAGAATTCTGAATAAACAGCAAATAAGAGGGAAAGATAAATACCTAGTATACTGGAAAGGATTTATGGTAGAATCCAATACTTGGGAAGGAAGAGAAAATTTAAAAAATACAAAAGAAGCAATCAAAGAATTTGAGAGGGAATATCAGTGAGATATGGAAAATGTAGCAAGACAAGAATGCAAGAAAGGCACATTTAGAAGAGGGGAATTGCTAGGGAGATTTACAGCAAGAAAATTATTTGGGTGGTCAGGTAAGAGGTATGACCAAGAATACTGGGGAAGATTAAAGAGAAATTGGAGACAATGAAAAGGAGGATGAACCAGTAGAAGAAGAATCTTGGAGATAGTAAGAGAAGAGAAAAAGAAAATCGAGCAAGAAGACTTGGGACTAAGGGAGTGGATAGAAGAAGATAACAACAAAATAGGCAATATGGTTAATCCATATTACAAGTTATAGGAAATTCCTTGGAACGAGAAAACTTAAGAGGGAGGTAGTGTTATGACTTAGAAAAATGGCTAAGTCAATATTTATATTTCTTTTTTTATCAATGGATACACTGCAAAGCCCAAAATATATTCAGGCCTAAAATTAACCAAATTTTACAAATTCACACCCCAAGAAGCAGGACCAAGATAGAATCATCTGCTAGATAGCAGAGAAGGCATAGAGGACTTCACCACCAAAAGCTAGCTACCTAACTACGTAGCATAATACCTGGGGACATAAGGTTACTACCACCAACAGACTAATCACTTGAGAACTAGCAGAGTCGAGCCTACTGTTACACTGCAAGTGAATTTTCCATGGAAGATAATATTTGATATGCTTTATACCAACAGATTCTTAATTAGAATTCGCTCTAGAATCCTTTCTATAATCCTCAGAACGTAATACTATAAGATAAAGATATTGAGCAGGTGATAATCAACCTAGAGCTCACACTGATACCTCGGGAGGCAACTAAGATGAGCTGGCATTGGGTTACTAAGAATGTTACCAAGGGACTATGCTCTAGATCTACTTTTGAATGGACTAACTTAGAAAGATGGCAAACTTGCACTCTAGAACCAGTACTACTCAGAAGACGAACTTAGACTGATAGACTTTGTGCTTGTAAATAAGCATTGATGGCATCAGATCAGTTATATTTAGATAAATGACCTCTAGGATGCAACTTGGAGATACTAGACATTTATTGGGACTTGCTAACTGTTTAACAGGTAACTGAAAAAGTCCAAATTACAAAGCAGTATTAAGAGCATGATAGGGGAAGACAGAAGAATATTCTAGAAGGAAGTGGCAATGGAGATGCGTCATCTTTGATGGGAAGGACTTGGTGAGAGAACACGTCATCATAAAGACAGGAGAGGGCCATGTCATTAGTAGGATTTTGGGAGGACTTAGGACAGAAAGGAGTCGAAGGAAATCCAAAAGTAGCAATACTTCCCTTTTTATATTTTATTTCTTGAGTTTCAGGGCTTTGTAATAACTTTAATATAGTATCCGGAGTGCAGTGGGATCAAAGAAGAACCTCTTGGCACTTACCTCTATCATCACTGCCTCTGGAATTGTGAAATGTGAAACTATTAAGTATAAGAGTTTGGAGTCAGTAGGATGTCTTGAGCAGAACACAGAATATACCCAGAACTTGATCTAGAGAGGAAGAGCAGATGCAACTCAGACAGGCTTTGGAGAGGACAGTAGGCTGGAAAAGCTTGGGTAGGTATACACTTGGACTGTATCACACCCATAATATTTGGTGTTAGGGGTATAGACAAAGGGGCAACTGAGTATAAAGGGTCCATAAGTAATCAACTAATTGTATTTTCCAGTTGAGTCTAGTCATGGTGTGTAAAGGTTAACACCTTAGGGAGGCTATGCAATGACAATCTAGAGAGATCTTATATTCATTTTACAATGACTAACATATATTTTATTAGAGCTGCATATAATTCTACTTTTACTTATAACCTTCATCTTTGATTATCTTTCCTTGGACCTTTAGCATGCAATTGGGAGCTGGTATATCATTGTTTTGTTTGTCCCAGTGTACAATTTCCTTTTGCACCCTTTCACCGGTAGCTTTCATTTTCAAGTTGTTAAGTGATACAGAGCGAAACTATGAAATACACAACAAGAAAATGCTAGTGGTAGTTAGATGCCTGGAGAAGTAGAGGCACTTCCTAGAAGAAATGACAACCAAGTTCAAGATCTAGACAGATCACAAAAATCTTGAATACTTTATAAAAGCCCAAAAGTTAAATTGAAGACAAACGAGATAGGCTTTATACCTATCAAGATTCAACTTTACATTAAAATATGCTCTGGGAAGCAAAATGGGAAAAGTAGACAATCTAAGCAGGAGACTAGACTGTGAGATTAGAGTTGAAAAGAACAATGAGGATAAGACGCTAGTGAAACTGGAGTGGCTAGAAGTAAGGAGAACTGAGGCAGTAGAAATCATAGTAGATGGAGTAGATCTACTAGAGGAAGTAAGAAAGTCAAAAGTGAAAGATGATGAAGTGGTAAAAGCTGTGGAGAAAATAAAGCAAGCAGGAGTAAAAATGCTAAGAGACAAAGAGTGAAGGAAAGTAGATGGCGTTATATATAAAGAAAGAAAAGTTTATGTGCCTAAAGATAATAAATTGCAAGCAGAAATCATTAGGCTACATCATGACATGCTAGTAGGAGATCATGGGGGCAGTGGAAAACAGTGAAATTGGTCACTAGAAATTTTTGGTAGCCAGGAGTAACAAAAGAGATGAAATGATATGTGGAAGAATATGATGCTTGCTAGCAAAACAAAAACTACACAGAACAGCTGGCAGGGAAGTTAATGCCAAACTTAATTCTGGAAAAGCCTTGGATATATATATTGGCAGATTTCATCACAAAACTGCCTTTAGCTCAGTGATACAACTCAATCTTGGTAGTAGTTGGTAGACTAACAAAAATGGTACATTTTATACCTACTACAGAGAAAACATCAACAGAAGGATTGGTAAGGTTATTCAGAGATAACGTGTAGAAGTTATATGGTCTATCCAAAAGCATCATATTGGACAGGGGACCACAATTTGTGGCAAGATTAATGCAAGAGTTAAATGGGATGTTAGGGATTAAAAGTAAGTTGTCAATGGCATTCCATCCTCAGACAGATGGACAAATGGAGAGGGTTAACCAGGAGTTGGAACAGTACTTAAGGATGTTCATCAACCATAGGCAAGAGCAGTGGCCAGAATGGTTGGGAACAGTAGAGTTTGTGTATAATAACAAAATGCACTTGAGTACTAAGATGTCGCCCTTCAAGGCAAATTACAGGCAAGATCCTAGGATGAGATTTGAGGGAAGAAAGAAAGGATAATACAAAGAAGTGGAAAAATTTGTTAAAATGAGAGAGATACAAGAGGAGGCCAAAGTGGCATTAGAGAAAGCATAAGAAGAGATGAAGAAATATGCAGATAGGAAGAGAGCAGAAGTAGACAACTAGAAAGTAGGGGACTTAGTGATGCTGAGTACTAAGGACTTGAAATACCAAATGGTCGGAAGGAGGACAGAAAAGCTGACAGAGAGGTTTATTGGGCCTTATAGAATAAAGAAGATAGTATCCTTAAATGCGGTAGAACTAGAATTACCAAGTACAATAAAAATACATCTAGTAGTCAATGTTAGTAGAATACAATGCTATGTAGGGCAAGTAAAAAGGCAGAAGAAGGAGCAACCAGCTCCAGTAATAATTGAGGGGGAAAAAGAATAGGAGGTGGAAAGGATCCTGAATAAGCAATGGGTTAGAAGGAAGGATAAATACCTGGTATGCTAGAAAGGATTTATGGTGGAGTCAAATACATGGAAAGGGAGAGAGAACTTAAAGAACACAAAAGAAGTAATTAAAGAGTTCAAAAAGGAATATTGACGAGACATGGAAGATATAGCAAAACAAGAAGATGAGAAAGGAACATTTAAAAGAGGAGAATTGCCAGGGAGATTTATGGCAAGAAAATTATTTGGGTGGTTGGATAAATGGTACAACCAAGAATACTAGGGAAGATTAGAGAGAAATTGGAGATAATAGAAAGGAGAAAAAACAAGCAGAAGAAGAATGTTAGAAATAGTAAGAGAAGAGAAAGAAGAAATTGAGCAAGAAAACTCAGGTCTAAGGGAGTGGACAGAAGAAGAAGATGACAAAATGGGCAACATGGTTGACCCATACTATAAATTGTAAGAAAATCCTTGGGACAAGGAAACTAAAGAGGGAGGTTGTAAGACTTTAGCTATGACAACTTAAATTCACTCCAAGTCTGAGTTGACAAAGAGAACTCGATAGAGTTCTCATTTGATTTTCTACACTATATATACAACTACTATCATGGCTATGTACTTTACCTCCCATAGTCCTTATGTTACCCATTATGTGACTACCCTGTCATGTATTGTGATTGTGACCATGACCAATATCACACCTTTGTGACTTTGTGACTGTGACCATGACTCCTTTCCCATACTCCACCTTTATAGTAGTAATTTAACTAAATAAAAGAAATGAAAATAGAAAATGAAAATAGAAAATAGCTAAGTCAATATTTATTTTTATTTTTATTTTTATTTTTATTTATTTTTCTTATCAATGGATGCATGGGAGGAAAATGACTCATAGGGAAGCATGGGACATTAGGACTGGATTAGGATTGAAATTCATATATAAATAGTATATAGAACCCAATGAGAACTCTATTGAGTTCTCTTTGTCAATCACTAAACAAAGAGCAGTTAGCTTTATTCTGGTGTCACGCCAGACAGCCATTTAGGCAAATAAGGGACTATTTTCACCTTAATAATCAGAATAACTGACTTAAGAGATGAGTTCAGTTCCTTTAGAGATGTTCCTTAGATGCCCAGTTGTGAACTCAAGCACCTTACTTGAGTAGCAGAGTAGTGGCTGTGACCACTGCTACAGATACCTTATAGACACTTGCCTAGGCACTCTGTATCAGATTTCTAATAGATTTCCTTTCTAGAAGTGCTCTCGAGGGCAGAGGCAAACTTTGAAGACCTAGTACTACCAGAGTAATGTCATATCTCAGCAGCTAGCAGTGCTATTTTCAAAAGAGTTATGATCAGATCTGAGCCATCATCACTGATGGCTAATTATATCAAGATCAAGAGAGTTGAGCCATCAACAGAGTCATATCGCAATTACAGTAGAAGAAAACTGGATCTTAAAGAGGTGGGATGATATAGGAGAAGTAGTAGACAGAATAAGAAAGTTGGAGAGAGAGATAGAAGGGAGGATTGACAAAGACAACATGCTTGAGAGCAAGACGACTCAAGATTGCCATCTCCTTCTACTACCTAACAAGAGGCTTAAGAACTGCCTATTGTGTGAAGGAGGATTCCTAGAGTAGTCACCAAGTGTTCGGAAAAGGTGCTGCCTCATCAGCTTAGGCTTACTATGTTTGGAAACTCAGAGGTTTTCTTTGTCTCACTTTCTTTGTTGTCTTATTACTTTGTAATCCTAATAAAATACTCTAGGGCACAGAAGAGAAATCAAGCATTATACTCCCATTATCATCCCTTTCTTTTGCTCTAGAGCTTAATGGCTATTTGAGTAACTAAGTCTCTATTTTTCTGAGTGTTCTTCTTTACTTTCTAAAAACTACCAAACTCTCCCTCGACAGGAATTTGAGCCCCAACAGACTTGGGCATTTGCTTACACTAGGAGTTAACCACTCACTATGTGTTATTGGAGTCAGCTTCCAGTTGTATGGTCAGCTAAAGAAGAGCCCACACAATGACACAGAAGTTCTAGGTAGTTTTACTATATTAACGGTAAGCCAAACTACTAGACTAGGTAAGAACAGTAGTGTCACGAGGTGATGAAAGGGGCAAAAGAGGTTTTTACTGTGACAAGCAAAGATAAGTAGCAGTGACAGTCCTCAATTGCATGCTAAAGGGTTTGTGGGGAGAAGGAGGAAACGGAAGTATTAGAAAGAAATTAAAAAGTGAATATGCAGCTTATTTAGAATCTAAGTATAGAAGGAATGATGGGGGCTTGATCTAGATCCTATCCACATGGTGTCCCCAAGGTATCTGCCTTTATACACTGTAACAAGCTCACTAGTAGAATAGTCAGTAAACCACTCATGGGCCTTACTACACTCAATCAAGCCCTCATCCACACCTCCATACCAAACCTTATGGCTGTGATACAATCTGAGTTGATGATTAGCCAGGCTTTTCAGGCCTGCTACTCCATAGAAGGTTGCCTGAGTGACTGCTATATCTTGTCTCATAAAAGAATGGGATATATAATAGGAAACATTCACCAACTCAATCTCTCACCAAGATCACCCCTTACACACTTAAGAGAATCACATTTATAACCTCAAGAGCTTCTGAGATGAAGGCAAGGGCTAAGAAGGCTGCCCATCAATCTCCACTCTAAGAAATATATTAGAATATTACAAATGTTAGAGACTTAATTAAAAAAAAATAGAAAAGAAAACCCTTTATTCTACTACTCTCCCTTGTGTCTCTCCTCTATGACACCACCATGTGGCCATGACAGCTGTCATCTTCCTGTCTTTCATACCTCCTGGATATAACCATATGATCCTGCTCCACCTCCATACTCCACTCCTGCCCATTGTTCCCCAAATCCTGAACTAGCTGCCTTCTACTCTGAATATGGTCTAGAAACACATAATAGTGTGTGCAAGTGTCAGTGATATGATTGTTGTTTGGCAGCATGTCTGTTTCTTGACTAAGTCTAGCAGTGATGGGATCACTAGTCACTGATAGACTTTTGATCTGTCGTCTTGGTGTTATATTAGTCTAAGTCTGCTCTAGATTGAGACTATCTTGCATTCCAAGAATATCCCTGAGCCTCTGACTTCTAGAGCTTCAACATTGATAGTCTGTATTTGAGAAACCTAATGCTAGCTCATTAGTCTTGCCTCCCAAGGTATATGCTTTCCTGGCATATAACAGCTTGGCAACTGCCTAATAGAAGTACCCAATCTTGGGTCTAGATTATGTCTAGGGCTTGTAGGAGGTCTTTAGAGTGGGTTCCAATAGTGAAATCCAGGGGTATAAAGTGTATCCCATGCTACATTTCTGCAGAAAATTCTCTAGTAGTGTAACAGTGAGACAAATGCACGTCTTAGAGATCTAATTATGGTGAGACCAACCTCAGGTGGATTTATAAAATACTTTATTATCATCTCTTTCAGTTACTTGAGTTCTTCCCTTTTATTTCTCCTTTTCCTAAGCCCCCTTTGTTATTTGATCATCTCCCTAGTGCCTAATTGTTTAATGCACAATTGTAAAACATCTTGGAGATCCTTTTACTTTTATTTGTTATCACCTTTGTTTAGTGATCAATTCCCTTTGATCCCCATCATTAGCTTGGAGTTTAGCAACCTTACAACAATGTTCCATTACAGATGTAGGCATATTTCTTACTCATATTATCCATATAAGCTTGATCAAAGGACTCTGGACAAGTATCCTTGCCTTTGATATTGCCTAATTCTTTCTATTGCTTGATGATTAACTCCTTTCATTAATTATGACCAAAGCAGGTTTTAATAACAGAGTGACTTATTTCTTCTCTAACTACCTAATCGACAAACATACCCAATATGTATAGAATTATTATACATTACCTCTCTTTAATGCAGATGTTGGCATAGACCAAGATTTTGCTCTTTTCCCATTTCTATCTGCTATTTACATTGTGTCATGACTTGGTAAAACAGCTAAGTCATTATTTATATTTCTTTTTGGACTTACTATACAAGGATAGAGAGTGCAGGAAAGTATCACAGGTCACAGTCACAACATGTGACATCACACAAGGTAGTCACATGATGACCATGGGAAAGTAGTGCACAGACTATGTAGTAGTTGTATAAGTAGTATACAGAAAATAACAGGAACTCCATTGAGTTCTCTTTGTTAACTCAGATAAGGAGTAGAACTAAGTTATCTCAACTAAGTCTTTATACATTGCTCCTCTTTTTAAAATCTTTGAAAAAAGAACAAAAAATCTCTTTTTTCCTATTCTAGTTTCTGGTAAGACTCTAGCTATAACAACTTAAGCCTACTCCAAGTCCAAGTTGACAAGGAGAGCTCAATAGAGTTCCTATTAAATTTTGTACACTACTTATACAACTACTACATGGTCTGTGCACTACTTTCCCATACTCATCATGTGACTCCATTTTTCATGTGATATGATCATGTGACTGTAATATTGTCAGGTGATACTTTCCCATATTTCTTTCTTATATAATAAGTCTAAATAAGAAAAGAAAAGAAAATATAAATAATGGTGACTTTACACTCTAAATAAATGAACAAAGGATATACTGCTACAAGGTAGCAGAGAAAAAATATAAAAGGACTTCATTAGTTAGTATAGCTACCTAACTATGTAGTAGTATACCAGGAGATCGATGCACACTTGGATGGTTCGCGGTTGCCCGAAATAGGAGATAGAAATGAGCTGCCCATCGTAAACTGCATACTACAAGAAACATTTCGGTAAGTTCGTTGATTCAGCGAGAGTCCTTAGGCGAACTCAATTGTGGGCTCAGTTGGCTCAGTGCACTTCCACTCGGTAAGCTTAATTCGGCTACCCAGCCCAACCTACACCCAAACTATATAACGTCAGGAGTTCCACACCGTGCGCTCAAGGACGACGTATATAAGGGCATGTTTATTCCTAAAGGGTCTCTGGTGATTGCAAACACACGGTGGGCCACAGAACATGTTTCTGAGCTGATGTCTCTTGAACCACTTCCTCAGCGGCATGTCTATGAATGAAGCGGTATATCATGATCCGTCTTCTTTCAATCCATCCCGCTATCTCTCAAAATCGAAAGGAGGTCAAGAGGAGCCCTGGCCTTTGGCACATTTCGGCTTCGGACGAAGG
>Ga0153985_1000324_pt1 | contig 13207 bp, 13 predicted proteins | sample TSGA069MetaG_FD_104715 | JGI IMG/M metagenome (GOLD analysis project Ga0153985, IMG submission 104715) | Attine ant fungus gardens microbial communities from Georgia, USA - TSGA069 MetaG | ecosystem: Host-associated > Fungi > Mycelium > Unclassified | place: USA: Georgia, Alexander Wildlife...
TCGGTTCAATTCTTGGATGAAGGTCAGGCTGTCACCTGATTGATAGACAGGCGACATGACGACAAAGGTCCCATCGCCTAAATAAAACTGGTCTTCTTCCGGCAACCGAATATCACTCAGTTCTTGTGATAACGCCTGCAGCAACTGATCCGTCGCTTGGGCATTTTGATACCTCAATTGCTCAATGTAATCGACCGTGTAAAAGGATACGATAAGTCCTCGGCCAGATTTGACGTATAAATTCATGGCACATTTAAATTTCTCAAAGCGAGCTTCGAATTCTTCTTTATTATATAATCCGGTCGTTTCGTCCAAGGTTGTCAAGTATTGGTGCATTCGTGGCTGAAAAGTGTTTAAGCGCCGATTGAACAGCACGCTATTTTTCGCAATAAGTCCCAACACAGCAAAGATCGGGATCACGATGATCAAGTAAATTTTTTCCAGTCTCGGCATAATGATAGGTGTGTAATATAGAAGAAACGTTCCCGTCGTCATCACTAGCATAGAAAAGACCGCGACCGTGATCGTATTTCCTAAAAAACCTACGAGTAATCCAAAAAAGGCTAGGAGAGAAATACTCAATACCGGCACAAAACCAAAGCGATCATCTAAAATCAAATTTTGAACGAGAAAGACGGCGGCTACCAAGATCATCATCCACTCGATTCGAATTCGTCGTATATATTTCATAGTATTGTTCTCCTTAAAGGCTGAAGTCTTTTGGGCGTTCCGCTAATTGAAAATAATGGGCGATCGCTTCTGTAATTCGTTCACTGGCTTTTCCATCACCATAGGGGTTGCTGGCCTTTGCCATTTTTTCATAAGCAGCCGAATCCTCGAATAATTCTTTGATGGTCGTGTAAACAGTCTCGGAGTCGGTTCCAACCAAGCGCAAGGTACCTGCTGCGACACCTGCCGGCCGTTCTGTTTGATCTCGTAGAACTAATACTGGAACGCCCAAGGATGGCGCTTCCTCTTGAACCCCGCCGGAATCGGTTAAGATCAAATAGCTTTGTTTGGCATAGTTGTGAAAATCAATCACGTCTAAAGGTTCGATCAAGGAGACATTCTCCAAGCTGCCTAACGTCTCTTGGGCAACTTTTCGCACCGCTGGATTTTTGTGCATTGGAAAAATGAATTGTGTGTCTGGATAATCAAGCGCCGCTTTTTTGATTGCGTTAAATACAGCCTGCATCGGTTCACCTAAATTTTCCCGCCGATGCATAGTGACCAAAACGATTCTCTTTCGCTCCTTTGAAACGGTGGAGGGAATCGTATAATTTTTGTCGATGGTATTGTCCATTGCATCGATCGCTGTATTTCCTGTAACGTATAGATATTTTTCCGAATGACTTTCCTTAACTAGATTTTCTTTGCTCTTCATCGTTGGAGCAAAATAAAGATCGGTCAGATCATCTGTTAATTGTCGATTCATCTCTTCGGGAAAGGGGGAATACTTGTCCCACGTCCGTAGACCAGCTTCGACATGACCAATCGGGATCTGTTGATAAAAAGCGGCTAAAGCAGCCGAAAAAGTCGTGGTAGTATCTCCGTGAACCAATAAAATATCCGGCCGCTCCTTTAACAAAATGACGGTTAATTTTTCAAGGACACGGCTAGTAATCTCGCTCAAGGTCTGACCCTGGTGCATGATATTCAAATCATAGTCGGGAACGATCGAAAAGGCCTGCAAGACCTGATCGAGCATTTCTCGATGCTGGCCAGTAACCACTACCTTGCTCTCAAAGCGATCATCCGCCGCTAGTTTCTTAGCTAGTGGTGCCATCTTGATGGCTTCCGGTCGCGTTCCAAATACTAAAAATACTTTTTTTCTCATAATGAACCCCCGCAAAATTTCACTTTTTTATGAATGAAACAACTGTATTTAATAGAAAAATAAAAGACGATAATTAATTTGCAAGAAATTAATTTTCACTTATTTTTAAATTATGTGCACTAGTTAGTATAGGGAACGTTCGTTATTTTGTCTTATAAAAAGCCTTGTTATTCTCATAGATTGTAGAAATATAATAATTATCAAATATGAGAAAAAAACAATAAGCAGAGCAACAGAATTTTATCTCTAAGGAAAAGCAGCTGATACAAAATAAAACCGTGAGAATCTCAACTTTATCGAGCGAGATTCTCACGGTCTTATTTGTTTTTCAGTTGTCCATTTTCTAAGTGTAATTGTTTCTCCGCAATCTTTAGGGTGCTGTCGCGGTGGGAAACGAGGATCATGGTTTTATCCTGCAATTTCTCTTTAAAGGAAGCGAGGATGGCTTGTTCATTTACGTAATCAAGATTGCTGGTAGGCTCGTCCAGCAAAATCAGCGGTGCATCGTAGACTAAGAGGCGAGCCAACCCAATGCGCTGGCGTTCGCCATCGGAGATACTGCGGGAAAGCTTGCTGAGCTGTGTCTCGTAGCCTTCGGGCAATGAGAGAATCCAGTCGTGAAGCGCCGCGGCTTTAGCCGCTTCTTCGATCGCTGCTTGTGAGACATTGGTTCGCTTTAAGGAAATATTGTTAGCGATCGTGTCTTCAAATAAAAAAGTTGATTGCTCCATGACACCCTCTAATTGATGAAGCGACTCTTCTTTTAATGAAGAAAGCGGAAGCCCATTGATCGTTAATTTCCCGCTGTCGGGGTCCCAATAACGCATCAAAAGCTTCAGCAAGGTACTTTTTCCGCTGCCGCTTTCGCCGCTGATTCCAATGCTTTGTCCCTTATTTAATTCAAACGAGATGTTTTCCAAGACAGCCTTATCAGTAGCTGGATAATGGAAAGACAGATTTTCTGCCTGAAGGTTTCCGACTGTTGCGAGTGACTCGGTGCTTTCCTCAAATTCTACGAAAGGCTCTTCGTGGACCAATTGATATAAGCGACGTCCGCTGGAGAAGGTCGTCAACAGCGCATTCCCTAAATTGCCTAATGCCAAAACCGGACCAAAGGAACTTAAACTAAGAACTACGGAAATCACGATCGTGTTCATCGAGAGCCCCCGACTGCTGCCAAAATAAAAGACACAGAGGGTTGTGCCGATCACTACCAACTCGCTTAATAACTGGAGCGAATTACCTTGGAAAATCCGACGTCGATTCTCGTGATTCAAGATGTTGCTGTCGGCCTTCAATTTCTCCAAACGCGTTTTTTCCAAATGAAATTGAGCAATGTCTTTTAGACTATTGGCGTTTTCCATGATGGTTTGATTGACCTGCACAAAGGCTTTTTTGTAGTCGTCGCCGATTTGCAAATTTTTGCGGTAACTAATGAAGGGAATGATTCCTCCAATCAAAAGCTGACCAGCGAGTAATACCAAGGCTAATCCTAGATCATAACGTGCCAGAAAAATAAACGTCACAAGCGTTGTGCCTAAAGAGATAAAAACAGGGGAGATCGTATGAGCAAAAAAGACCTCCAACGCCTCCACATCGGTCGAGATCGATGTGATTAGTTCGCCGCTGTTTTTGCCGGTCAAACGAGCCGGGCCGATTTTTCTTAAAGCCGCGAAGATTTCTCCGCGAATGTGCGCTAATAAGGAAAAAGCGATATCGTGGTTTTGATATTGCTCCAAATAGCGGGCAACGCCGCGTAAAATTCCGCAGCCAATCAATACTGCTAAAATCACCGAAAGATACACCGCATCACCAGCGATCAAACGAAGCAAGGTAAGAGTGCTGATCACAGGAATTGCTACGACCGCTAGATTGCTGATGATTCCCAACAGGATCGCCAGCGACATTTTTCCTTTAAAGGGTTTGGTAAAAGAAAGCAGCCAGAAAATCAACGTACTATCCTTCATGATCGATCGCTCCTCTCATTTGCCGATTTTCTTCTGTAAAGTAGGCGTTGAAATAGTCCGAAGTTTGTTCCAATCCTTGCGGCGTCCCTGCTTCAACGATCCTTCCATCCTTAAAGACATAAATCTGATCAGCAGCCAGCACATTGTATAAACGATGGGAAACGAAAATTACGATCGCCTGTTTTGCTAACGCCTTGAGTGTTTCCAAAATAATTTCTTCACTTTCGATATCGATGCCTGAAGTGATCTCGTCGAAAATATATAGTTCTGCAGAGGCCGCCAGAGCACGAGCTAAGATCAGCCGTTGCCGCTGACCGCCAGAAAGATTTTTGCCGTTTTCTTCTAAGACGGTGTCCAGCTGTTCGGGTAATTGTCCTACAAATGCAGATAATTTTACTTGGTCTAACAAGTGCCATAGTTCATCATCTGTTAATTGCGGATTTGCCAGCAGCAGGTTGTCGCGAATGCTTTCAGCGTAAAGAAAATCCTTCGTATTCACTAAGATTCCTTTGTCTAATACTGCCGCGCTGCTTAATTCCCTTAACTCGGTTTGATTCCACTGAATCTTCCCTTGATAATCATCCAATTGATTTAACAATAGCTGAGCGAAGGTGCTTTTGCCTGAGCCGGATTTGCCGACAAAAGCGGTAAAGCTGCCTTTTTTCAGGTTTAGTGAAATAGCTTGAAGCGCTGGGGCTTGCTGATTTTCATAAGTGAAATCCAGCTTGTCTACAGTGATCGAGTTGAGTGATTCCTGCCAAGCTGTGATGGAGCCCTCTGATTTTTCCGGTAATGCCAGCTAATCAAAAATCTTGCCGCAGGAGCTGATCCCATTCATCGCTACATGGAAAAGCGATCCCCGCTGACGCATCGGCAAGAAAAACTCCGCACCCACCAAGATAAAAATCAGTACCCCATAAACCGTTAATTGCTGTTGCTGAAAAGCAATCAGCGCCAAACCGATCCCTAATGCCGCGCCGCTATAAGAAAAAATATCCATGATCGTGATTGAGTTCAGCTGCATCGACAGCAGGCTCATGGTCGCTTTGCGGAATTTTTGGGCATCAGCCGCCAATTCTTGCTGCTTGGCTTCGTCTTGGTCGTAAGCCTTTAAGACACTTAGTGCACTTAGACTTTCGTGGAAGCGAGTCCCGAGACTTGTGTATTGATCCCAATACTTGCTTAAGATTCGCTTGGCGATCTTCATCACCAGCATGATCGTAATAGGAATGAACGGCACACAAAGCAACATGGCTACGGCTGGCAGCCATGCAAGAGAAACTAGGTAAGCAAATAAAATCAAAGCAGCCAGCAGACAATAAAAAAGCTGCGGTAAAAAATGTGCGTAATACATTTCTAGCTGTTCAATTCCATCACCAGAAAGCTGAGCCAAGGTTGTCGCTGGTAATTGGCGGGAGGTGTTTCCTAAACGAAAGGCTTTTTCCATCACCTTTGTCCGCAACGCAACTCGTAATTCTGATGAAGCTTGATCCGTCAGATTTGCTGATAAACGAATGAAGAACAATTTTCCGATAAGCGCCAACAGGATCACACCGAAAAAACTTAGTTCAAGTGGGCTTCCTTGAAGCGTTTCACTCAATTGAAGAGCTAATGTCCGCCAAATATACAAGGACAAACCAAGGCTGATACAGCGGATCGCTACTTGCAGGATCAGAGTCTTCTTTTTAGCAATCGCAAATAAGCGCCGATCAATCATTCGGTTCGCCTGCCTTTACAGACGCTTTTTTTCCGCGCAGATACCACGTCAAACCGATCACATGTGCAATGTATACGACCACCAGACAAATCCGCATCGGCGTATTATCCACCAAAAGTCCGGGAATCAAAAAGACTACGAGGATCATCAAAAACATCCGCACCATCCCCGCGTTGGTAATTTTCTTTTTGACGATTGGTTCCTCCACGGCTCGCTTATAGAAGGAAGACTGGATGAATTTATTGTAATATTTATCAGAACTCCGCAGCCAAAAGAAGGCTGTCAGTAAATAAAATACCGTTGTCGGTAAAAAGGGAAGAAAGATTCCCAGCGTTCCTAGTGCAAAGGTGACTGCACCAAGAGAAAAATATAAGATTTTTTTCACAAGTGTGACCTCCATTAATGAAATAAAAGTAAGAGCTTACCAGCCTATCTTATGCTAAATGAAAATGATTATCAATCTCTTTAGCGAATTCTTTTATCCTTAAAAGAAAAAAATTATGATTCCTTTGAGTAACAGATAGCAAATTGATAAAACATCCGAAACTATTTACAAAAAGAGAAAAATAGCAAGTAAATAAACACTTTTTTATGATCTTTTTTTCAATGAAAATTTAAAAAAAGGAATTAAAATAACTGTTTCTATCTTCAGTAAATTAACGTAAGATATTTTGTATAGAAGAAATTTGTAACGATGTAAAGGCCACTCGTTTGTTGCGAAGATAGCGAAAAGGGGTTAGATTGTGAAGAATTTTTTTAAAGTGGGAATGATCATGCTTTTGTTACTCAGCGGGTGCAGCAGTAATGAGCCGGAAAAGGATACGAAAGAATCTGCTTCAAAGACATCAGAAGCGAAAAGTACGTCACCAGTGAAACTGAATTTTTCAGCAGTCGGAGATAATTTGATCCATGATTTTATTTACGATCATTTGAGACAGCCGGATGGAACTTATCGATTTGATGAGATGTATGAACCGACGCAATACTTAAATAAGGATCGGGATCTTTCCTATATTAATCTGGAAACAATCTGCGGGGGAGAGGAATTAGGCTTATCGGGTTATCCCACCTTCAATGGACCGACTCAAGTATTAGACTCCTTGCATAAAGCCGGCTACAATTGGCTGTCCGCGGCTAGTAATCATACTATGGACAAAGGAGAAGAAGGGATCGTTAAGCAGCTGGAGTATTTGGAAAAGTATCCTGATATTACGGTGACTGGTTCGCAAAAGTCACCAGAAGCCCAGCGCCTCCATGTCAAAAATATTAAGGGAGTCAAGGTCGGCTTGATGTCTTATACCTTCGGCTTGAACGGGATTCCGCTGCCAGAAGGCAAAGATTATTTGGTCAATCTGATCGATGAAGAACAGATAAAACAAGATATGCAGGAATTAAATAAGCAGAGCGATGTTCAAATCGTCAGTATGCATTGGGGCGAAGAATATCAATTTGCCCCGAATGAAAATCAGACACAGCTGGCCCAGCTTTTGAGTGATGCTGGAGTGGATGTGATCGTCGGCGGGCATCCCCACGTCATCCAACCAATGGATTATCTGACAGGTAAGTCCGGCAACCAAACACTCGTGATGTATTCTTTGGGGAACTTTATTTCCTCACAGGCAGAAAATGATCGGATGTTAGGCGGTATGGGACGCTGGACGATCGATTATGATAAAGAAAAGAAAGCTGTCAAATTTGAACAGGTCGAGTTTTGGCCGACGATCACATATATCGGCGATAATTATCAAACATATAAAACGTACGCATTGAAGGATTATACGGACGAACTGGCGAATCAGCATATGATCCATGTCAATCAAGGGCAGGATTTGTCCCGCGGCTATTTTATCGAGCGGACAAAACAGATTATGAACGACAAAATAAAAATCGTTTATTAAAAAGATGACAAGTCAAATCAAGCGCCAGACCTCTTTGCTTCCTATAATAAATTCAGGGTAGTCGAAACGGGGTGAAAAATATGTATGATTGGCAAAAACAGATTCAACAGATCGTCGATGAGATCGATCGCTGTATCAAAAATTATAATGATGAGGCGCTGACCTTGCGCCGGCTTTCTCACAAACTGGGCTATTCCGAATTTTATATGACGCGAAAATTCAAAGAGATCTCTGGCATGCCCTTTCGTGATTATTTGCGTCAGCGAAAATTAGCCTTTGCTTTAAAGGAAGTCCGCGACAACGAGAAAAGCTTTTTAGATATTGCTTTTGACTATGGCTTTTCCTCACATGAAGCCTTTACTCGCGCATTCAAGAAAATGTACGGAATTGCGCCCAGTGAATATCGCAAACAGCCGAAGCCAGTCGTACTTCGCACAAAAATCACCTCTTTTGACCGCTACTTTTTAGGATTAGGAGAGATTGGTATGGTGAAATCAACGAAAGAGATCAAAACTTATTTTGTTACGATTCCGGCCCACAAGTTTTTACACATCAAAAATAATGAGAGTAACGGCTATTGGGATTTTTGGCAGAAGCAAAGTCAAATTCCGGGACAGGATTGCGATACGATTAGCGGTTTATTGGATAGCATCAAGGGGAAATTAGATGATGAGGGCGGCAGTCAAAACGATAGCAGCAGCGGACAAGCGATGGCTTACATCAGTGATCCGGCAGGACGGCTTTGTGATTGGGGCTTTTTGCGGTCGGAATGCTACGGTGTCCGCTTACCAGCGGATTATCAAGGTGAAGTGCCGGAGCAAATGCTGCTGATGGATGTTCCGGAAGCTGAGTACCTTGTCTTTGAACACGGGCCTTTTGATTATGAGCAGGAGAATCGCAGTGTTGAAGAAAAAGTAGAGCAAGCGATGGCAAACTTTGACTTTTCCGATACAGAGTATACTTACGATACTACGCCCGGTCGGGTGATTTACTTTTATCACGATCCCGAACGCTTTTGGAAGTATGTGCGGCCGGTAATTAAAAATTAACGAGAAACAGCGAGGTGATAATTGTCACCTCGCTGTTTTTAAATTACTAGATATAAGAATGATTAGATGGTAATTGATTTTGCTCAAAACATTATCGAAAAACTTCTGATAGACAAATATGTTCTTAGAGGCTGATCAATGAAAAATCAGGTTCTTAATTGACTGAAAGTCTGTATTTATTTTTTTATTTTGACTTGTACATGATTCAAATAGAAGTGTCGAGTGCAGTTTTATCTAATTCTTTTATGAATATTCTTAAGATTCCTGCTAGTGTCGCTAAATTGAAATGAGGATGACCGAAGTGAACACCAGCTTCAACAAAGCATTGTTTTAAAATCATATGGAACTTATCCTCAGGGATTTCTCTTTTTTTCATTTCATCATAGAAAGAGATACCATAAATTCTATTATATTCGTTCATTCCCTCTATTGCCCAAAATGTATCATACCACGGAACTTTATATGCTCTTAACCAGTCCCACATTATTTCAGGGTCCGAAACGTTAGGATTATCAATATGGCATCTTTGGCATAATAAGACAAAGTTCGATGGAGTGTCTTTTCCCCCAAGTGAATGAGGGATAATATGACATCTTTCTAATGCCTTTTTTAAAAACCGCAGCGCCAACATCTTTCATGAGCATCCGCAAAATCTATGCTTAATTCCATCTCCGACACTTTTGACTCCCAATACTCAACAATTTCGGTAACTTTAGTTTTATTGTTTTTACGTTTGATGACAAGCCCTCCTAATAATAGAATACTTTTCTGTTTCAAGTATAGCAAAAGCGAGGGCGTTTTTGCGTCAACACAAAAAAACGCAGCCTCGTACAAGGGGCTGCGCTTCAATAGATAACTAATTATTTTCTGCTCAATGTTCCTTTTAAGAACTCTTCATCGTTAGGATCGCCAGAACCGCGTTGGTTCTTGTCGATAGAAGCGATCAGCTTCATTTCTTCATCGGTTAACGTGAAGTCAAAAACATCGATGTTTTGTGCGATTCGTTCTGCGTGAACAGATTTTGGAATCACGATGATATCACGCTGTAAATGCCAACGCAGGATGACTTGAGCGATACTCTTATCATGAGCTTCGGCGATTTTTGCTAAAGTTGGGTCTTCCATCACATTTCCTTTACCTTGTCCAAGCGGACCCCAGGCTTCGTGAGCAATATCCAAGCTCTTCAAGTATTCATGAAGTTCTTTTTGTTGGAAGTAAGGATGTGTTTCGATCTGGTCAACAGTCGGTTTGATTTTTGCGGTGGTCAATAATTTTTCCATATGAGGTTTTTCAAAGTTTGAAACCCCGATAGATTTGATCAAGCCGTCATTATATAAACTTTCCATTGCACGCCATTTTTCGTTATAGCCTTCGCTAGGCCAGTGAATCAAGTATAGGTCTAAGTAATCAGTTTGCAGCAGCTTCAATGATTCGTGGAAAGCCGCGATTGTTTCATCACAGGTCGTGTTGCTGTTCCATACTTTTGAAGTAATGAATAGGTCTTCACGTTTAACGTCGCTTTCGGCAAGGGCTTCACCAAGCCAAGCTTCATTTTTATAAATCGTTGCAGTGTCAAAGTGACGATAGCCGCTTTTCAAGGCAGCCGCTACTGCGCTTTTTAGATCATCTGGATCTTGCACCTTAAAAACGCCCAGCCCTAATTGAGGGATCATCTGACCATTGTTTAGTTTCAACTGTTCCATTAAGAAATACCTCCTAATATAGTAGTTACATCTACTAGTATAACGCGGGTTGCTAAATATCGTAATAATTTTGCATTACTAAAACAATGATTCCTTTAGATTGGACGAAACGAGATACGCCATCTAGTAAAGGATTTTACAGAAAAGATTCATCAATGAAAAAACACCTCAAGGAACGTGAAGCATTCCTTGGGGTGACAAAAAATAGATATTTGTTTTATCAACCAGTCATTGCATGATAAAAATGGCTTAAAGTGTCTGGTGGAAAACGGTAGATTTAGGGCGAAGAAGTGGGGAAGCGAAAAGCTTCTTCGAAGTACCGAAAACCCGCAAACACAATAAATATATGTGGACATTTTAAAAGTAACGGGGGAGAAACTTTTAAAATGGAAGTGTCAAGCAATTACAGCATCAGTGAGTTGATTTTTTATTAGAGTTTGATCTAACCAGTAAGGTGAGAATAGCTGAAACCATCACTCCAATTGTTAAAAGGGAAAATTCATTGAGAACTACGGCTAAGGTCAAGTTAGCCGCGCCAAAATAATGGGTAACGATTACGGTACTGATCACCATACACTCAGTAAACTGAAATGCTAATAAAATCGAGTAATAGATGAGTAGCATCAGGAACAAGACAAAGATATTATAATTTAATATCTCATAAAGAATAATTAGGACCGATCCAATGGCAATGGATAGATACCATTCGACGATTGCCGGTAAAATCTTAGGCTTGTTTTTCAAAGTAATACTTGCGAGCATCGCGATGATGGCTGCAGAAGCTGCAAACTGAAGTGTGAAAAATTCAGCAATGAAAAACGCGATTGTCACGGTAAGACTTAGTTGAAGTGCCCAGCTAAATTTCTCACGGGACAACAACGGCTTAAGCAAAGTTCGAGAACGCACCCAATTCTGCCATTAATTCAACAAAATCAGGGACAGTTTCTTTCCGATTCCAATCGCGTTGCAACTCGCAGCCTAATTGTGCCAGTGAAATCAATTGGGCACCAGCCTGTTCAACTCTTCTTAATGCTGTTTCATGAGCCAAAGGTGAAGTTCCGCCTACAGCATCGACGATTGGATATACCTCAAAGCCTTCACTAAGAGCATCAAGTGTCGGAAATGTGAGGCAAGCCTCTGTCCAAAGGGCCAACATTAAAATTTTTTTTCGTCCTGTTTGTTTAATAGCTTCTCTATACTCTTTGTCCTCCCAAGCGTTGATCGTTGTTCGGTCATAGACTGGAACACCCTCTCCGATTGCTTCGCGTAATCGAGGAATAGTGTCTTGATTACGACTGTTTTTAACATTTACAGTAGAGTGGATAATAGGGATGTTATAGAGCTTTGCTAATTTGATGGCGATTTCAGAATGACGTACTAATTCTGAGCGATTCATTGAGTTGATCGAATTGATTTGCATAGGCTGATAATCGATCAGGGTGAGAACGGTATTATCAGGATTAAGCAAAAGATCATTTGTTCCTCGTGGTTCATAGCTTGTCATATCGATTCCTCCTATAATAGATAAGGTTGTTAGTAGGTATACCACCTGAACAAATTATAAAGAGGAAGATCAAATAGTTCGTATCAAAAAAAGAAAAAATAATGGTAACTTTTGATACAAGGTAATCGGTTGATTATGAATCATTTTGCTGGATAATGAAAAGACGTTAGGTGCAGTTTCTGACAAACACATTTCTTCAGACCTGAGGAGAAAAATAGTAGTAATCACTCTTCTTTATTAATTGATATTTGGATTATACCTAGAGCATAAACAACTGTTCCAATGAAAAAATTTGTAATAGGGAAGGGGGTTTCATTAGATAGAAATACTCCAACAATTAGCATGAACATAAGTATATTGAGTATGATTTTGCTCCAATTTTTTTTAATCATGATATTTTCCTGGACTCTTCCTATTTTTGTACAGTGAATAGTTCAAGGTATTTGTGTTGAACTTATCCAATTCTTCTTTAATTTTTGGGGCTTTCTTCAACGAGAAAGTTCTTATTAAGTCAGAGCTGAAAAAGACGGTTCGTGTTTTAAAATTTATTTTTTTTATGTTTGACGGGTTTACTAAGCATGATCGGCTCATTCTAAATAAAGCGGGGTATTGCTTTTCTAAATCTTTTAAACTTCCATAAAACTCGTAGAACTCATCTTTTGTATAGAGGATAACTTTATGTGGAAGGCTTGAAGATTCTATAAAATAGACTTCTTGTATATCTAAGATGAAGGTTTGAGGACCGATTGAAAAAACAAATGCTTGCTTTTTGTTCGTCCTTAAGGCATCAATTCTTTGCTGTGCGATCATGAGGAGATCGGCAATCTCGATTTGAAAGCTTTCTAAGGGCTGATCCTTCAGGATAACGCCTAAGATCTCGATTCGTTTTTGGATAGTTAGCAGAAGCATTTCTTTGTAGGTCGTAATAAGAATAATTTTTGCTTCAACATCTTGTGCGCGTATTTTTTCCGCAAGTTCGACGCCATTGATAGAGTGATTAAAATCGATGTCTAAAAGGTAAATACCATTGCTTGGCTGAACTCTTTGAATATACTTTAGGACTTCAATCGGATTTTGTGTTCTAAAATTAATTTGAAATGTATCGTTGTGGAAGAGAGTGAATTTCCGAATAATTGATTCAAGCAGATTTAATCGTATCCGTTGATCTCCACAGATGATGATGGGATAGCTCATAGTTTTTCGTTCCTCCTTCATGATTTTTTGGTCTGCTGGTCATTTTTATAAACTGAACATATATCAGAAGAAGCCTAAAGAAAAGGTTTTTACATTACCAAAAACTAACATTTTTGTTAGTTCACAAGATTATTTTGAAGGATAACGAAACAAGGGCGTTGGCTAGTAAAAGCCAACACCCTTTTTTAACTATAAAGAAAGTATAGAATTTCAACATGAATAAATCGCTTTGTAGCGGGTATATCCATGTCTGGCTTCACGAACTAGCTTTTCTACACAAGTTCCGCATACAGTTGCTGCTAAATTAGCATTAAGCAGAACTAGCATATCGGCAATAA
>Ga0153985_1000326_pt1 | contig 13157 bp, 10 predicted proteins | sample TSGA069MetaG_FD_104715 | JGI IMG/M metagenome (GOLD analysis project Ga0153985, IMG submission 104715) | Attine ant fungus gardens microbial communities from Georgia, USA - TSGA069 MetaG | ecosystem: Host-associated > Fungi > Mycelium > Unclassified | place: USA: Georgia, Alexander Wildlife...
GGGGTTTTGTAGATAGAGGAACATATATGGAGATTACCTCTTACAATGGTGACCTGACCAATATCACCGTTCCGGCGAAGATTTACGGAAAGCCAGTGGAAATTGATTTGGGAACTGTGTTAAAAAGTAAGATGGCTAATGAAAATGGGACGCCAACAAAAAGCTTCAAAATTGAATCGGCTGGTGAAGGGGAGACGCCTGTTAAGATGGTAGGGACGTTTAAGAATTTGTTTGACCATACTACTGGTGCACCTAATTACACATTAACAACTGTTGATTTTGGGAATGCGGATTGTTCGGAGATTGACGATATGAGCTTTATGTTTTATTTGTGTAAGGGGTTGCAAAGTTTGCACATAACGGCTTGGGATACGAGCCAAGTAGAGAATATGGAGAGTATGTTCTGGGGCTGCACACAGTTGCAAAATTTAGACTTTTCCGACTGGAATACAGGTCGAGTTAAGGATATGAGGAATATGTTTCGTGAGTGTATTCAGTTGCAAAAACTAAACGTTACTACATGGGATACGAGCCAAGTAGAGAATATGAGCAATATGTTTAGAGAATCTGGTCAGTTACTATATTTGGACCTCTCCTACTGGAATACAAGTCGAGTTAAGGATATGAGTAATATGTTTTATGAATGTAATCAGTTGCAAGAATTAGAAGTATCTAGTTGGAATACGAGCCAAGTTCAGGATATGAGTAATATGTTTGCTGACTGTCATATGTTGAAAAAATTGGACGTATCTGGCTGGAATACGAGTCAAGTTCAGAATATGGGCTTCATGTTTTTTTGGTGTAACAAGTTGCAAGAATTAAACGTAGCAGATTGGAACACGAGTAAAGTAAAGACTATGAGCAGTATGTTTCAAGGGTGTGACAAGTTGCAAGAATTAAACTTAGCAGATTGGGATACGGGTAAAGTAAAGACTATGAGCGGTATGTTTTGGGGCTGCAATCAGTTACAAGAATTGGAACTATCTGATTGGGATACAGGCAAATTAGAGAATGTGAGGAGTATGTTTGCCTGGTGTAGAGGGTTGAAAGAGTTAGACCTGTCCGGTTGGGATACGAGCAGTGTTCAAAATATGGGCTCTATGTTTTTTGAGATTTACAACCTTTCAAAGTTGACACTGTCTTCAGACTTTAAGTTTAAGGGTGAACATGACTTACCTCGACTTCCTGAAAACTCTAGAGTTACGACCCATCACTGGGTAAAAGATGACTATGCGGAGTTATATGATTCAACCGATGATTTTACGGCTGCCCACAATAATTTGACTGAAACAGCAACAAATCACGTATACACGATCCAGAAGAAATACAAGGTTTCTTTTGATTTGAATGATGGTAGTGGCAAGGCACCTGATCCGCAGTACATTTTTGAAGGTAAATTGGCGGATAACCCTTACTATGAAGGGACAAAAGGGGATCTATTTTTTGATTGCTGGACGCTCAATAGTCTACCGTTCACTTTTGATACGCCAATCACTGAACCTGTCGAGTTAGTCGCAAGCTGGCGCAAGGCTAGGTATGCGATCCAGTTTGATGCTAACGGTGGCGAAGGAACTATGAGTGATCAGGTACTATCTATCGATGAAGAAAAGTCACTCTCAGGAAATCAATTTACTCGTAAAGGGTATGATTTTGTTGAGTGGAATGAAGAATCTGATGGGAGCGGAGACAGTTATTCAGATGAAGAGGCCGTCAAAAATTTATCAACCACAGAAGGTGAACAGGTAAAACTTTATGCGCAGTGGAAGCCGATCACTTATACGATCAATTTCGATAGTAAGAACGGCTCATCCATTTCACCAAAGACATACACGATCGAAACAGGAATCGACAAGTTTGATTCACCAACTCGTCTCGGCTATACCTTCGAGGGGTGGTACGAAGGAAAAAATAAGGTAACGAAGATCGAAAAAGGTGAAACAGGCAACCGTACGTTGATTGCCAAATGGACGCCAGTAACCTATCAAGTCACCTTCGACAGCGCCGGCGGTAGCACGGTTGATCCGATTACGTTCACCACTGAAAATTCTGTTACTAAATTACCAGAACCAGCACGAATCGGTTATCGTTTCTTAGGCTGGTATGATGGTGAAACGAAAGTGACAGAGCTGCCAAAAGGAACGATCGGCGACAAAACCCTAACCGCGAAATGGGAAAAAATCAAGTCAATAGAAGTCATTGAAGAGATCCTAAAAGAAGAAAATCAAAAGAACCGCAACGAGCAGGATTATACCGAAGACAGCTGGAAGAATTACCAAGAAGCCAAAAAAGCTGCCGAGGATTTACTGAAAGAGGTCAATCCTGATCCACTCAAAGCCGAACAGGTATTGGCGAAACTTCAATCTGCTATCCAAGAACTGACTTTGAAAGACGCCACCGCACCAAAACCTGTAGGAACAACGAATATACCAATCAGTAAAAAGGTCTATCCAACAGCACAGGCAAAGCAATATCCGCGGACAAACATGGTCACAACAATTTGGCCGGGATTCATAGGCACAGGGTTAGTTGCGGCAGTAGTCGCTTTGATTAAGAAGAACAAGAAGTAGGATGAGTTAGAGAAGAACTTGGGATTATATCTCAGGTTCTTTTTTTGCATCAGGCATGAGGGGGATCTAGCAGGAGAATTTCAGTTGATTTATATAAAATATTTTTACCCATTTTCGCGTACTTTACCAGTGAAGAACTTTGATAGTACGCCATTTCCCATGCTATAATGAGGGCAAGAAAAGCCTTTTCAGCAGAGTGCGACTATCTGGAAAGGTGCGAAACGATGAAAAAGTATTTACCCACAAATGATTTATTATTTAAAAAGATGTTGACCTCCGAAGATTCCCTGCATATCCTCAAAGCCTTTGTGAATGACCTTTTAGAAACGGATTTCAAAGAGCTGCAACCCAAACAGACTTATCACATTGACAGCTATATCAGTAATTACGAAAAAGCACAACAAAAACCAAAAGTCCAATATACCGAAGTCGATATTTTGGCTACAACAGAAGACGGCACCCAGACAACGATCGAGTGTCAGATCCAACCTCACGATCATTTCAACTCGCGAGCGCTGTTTTATCTAATCGAAGCTTTTCGCTCCTCATTAGGCAAAAAGAAAAGAAAAAACATTATCAAGGATAATCTGTTTTCGAGTTTGCATCCGGCTTACGGAATCAACATCATTGATTTTCACTTAGCCGATGCGCAAGGAGATGCCCTGCGACGCTTTCGGCTACTTGATGAAAAGACCCAGCAGCCATTTTTGGGAGACCAAGAAGAAGAGCTGTTGATCCTATGTTTTCTTAGTCTGAAAAGTAAAAATATTCAGCCAAACTCCGCCGTGCATCACTGGCAAACATTCCTGAAAACCGGCGAAGTCGCAATGGGTGCCCCCGAATACATCAAAGAAGCCAAACAACGAATCGACTTTTACAACCTTGGAAGGGAGGAACAAAAAATGATTATGAAAATAGATAAAGCTGAAGCTATTAGTAATGCGGTTATGTCCACTAAGTTGAATCAGGGCAGAAGAGAAGGGCTGGAACAAGGTTTAAAACAAGGAATGAAAAAAGGAATGAGACAAGGGATAAAACAAGGGAAAGAAGAGGGAAGAGAACTTGAGAAAATTGATTTTGTCCGATCAATGTTAGAAGATGGTCTTCCTTTAGAAACGATCTCCAAGTATTCCAAATTAAGTATTGAGAAGTTGGAAGAGTTGAAAAGAGAGCAGGAGCAGTAGGCTGCTTGATTGAAAAGAGTGTTAAGGAAGGGATAAAAAATGAACAAAGCCGAGGCTATTAGTAACGCAGTTATGTCTACTAAATTCAGAGAAGGTTTTGAGGAAGGATTTAAAGAAGGATTCAGAGAAGGAATGGAACTTGCGAAAATTGAGGTCGCTCGATCAATGTTGAAAGACAATCTCCCTTTAGAAACGATCTCCAAGTATACCGGATTGAGCATTGAGAAGCTGGAAGAGTTAAAGAGAGAACAGGAATAGAAAAAAGTATTTTCAAATCTTTTATCAGCAATAGAGAAGTCTTTTTAGGCTTCTCTTTTTTTGTTAGACAGGTGAAAATTTTATTCAAAAATTAAAAGAAGGTTGCTTTGCGGGGTTCCCATCCGACTTAAAATCCAAGTCGTGTTAAGATGAGTATAGAGTAAAAATCATATTTTTCGCTGTAAAAACATGGTTATAAATGAGATGAGGTGAAACCGGATGAAGAAGAAGGAAGAAGTTCAAACGGTGGAAGAAAATTTTGATGATGTTGAGATTCCAGCAGGGCTGGAGGGTCTAACAGCTTCCGAGGTTCAGCGGAAAATAGAAGATGGACAGATCAATCAAGTGGAAGAGAATCTATTAAAGTCGGACAAAGAAATTATCAAAGAAAATACGATTAATATCTTTAATATTCTGAACTTTGTATTGGCCTTATTGGTGTTGTTAGTCGGTTCGCCGAAGAATACCTTGTTTTTCGGAGTCGTCGTCATTAATACGCTGATCGGGATCATTCAAGAATTAAGAGCAAAGCATACGATCGACAAGTTATCGGTCTTGGCTAAGACGAAGGCGGTCGTTTTAAGAGACGGGCTTTTGAAGCAGATTGATCAGGAGGACATCGTTTTAGGTGATATTCTCTATTTGCGAAATGGCGATCAGATTCCTGTAGATGGGAATTTATTAGCTGGCGCTGGTGTCGAGGTGGATGAATCGCTGCTGACTGGTGAAGCGGATCGGGTACAAAAAGCACAGCGCGACAAATTATTCAGCGGCAGCTTCGTGACTGCTGGCGAGTGTTTTTATCAAGGAACGGCTGTTGGCAAGGATAACTTTGCCGAGCAGTTAACGAGTGAAGCAAAGACGAAAAAGACCGGCAACTCGGAATTGACGAAAGTCTTGAGCCGCATGATCGCTGTGTTAACGATCGTGATCATCCCAGTCGGTCTGGGGCTTTTTTATAGTCAGTACCAAGCTTCGGATTCTATCAAGCAAGCGGTTCTAGGGACTGTTGCGGCGTTAGTCAGTATGATTCCAGAAGGCTTGATGCTGCTGACGAGTGTGGCTTTTGCAGTAGGTGCGGCGAATTTGGCGCGGAAAAAGGTTCTGGTTCAAGCATTGCCTTCGATTGAAACATTGGCGCGGGTAGATGTGATTTGTTTAGACAAGACTGGCACGATCACCGACGGCACATTGAAGTTTGAACAGGCATTGCTGGAGGATATTTCCGATAATCGTTTGCGAACGATCATGGGTGCGCTGATGCATCAGTTAAAGGATCAGAATGCGACAGCGAAGGCATTACGCGAAGCTTTTCCTGCTGTTGAGGATTGGCAAGTGGAAAAAGTCGTTCCCTTTTCTTCCGCCCGAAAATGGAGCGGGGTAACATTTAAGGATCAAGGCAGTTTTGCATTTGGTGCACCGGAATTTATTTTTAAAGAAATGTCATCTGAAATGCAAAATAAGATTCAGCCTTATTTAGAAGACGGACAGCGTGTACTTGTTTTAGTGGAGTACCCAGATATTTTGGAGGAGGAGCTGATCTACGAACCACGCTTGCTGGCTACCCTGATCATCTCAGATAACTTGCGGGAAAATGCTCGGACCACGTTCGGCTATTTTGCAAAGCAAGATGTGCAGCTGAAGGTTATCTCCGGGGATCATCCGTTGACGGTATCGAAAATCGCTCAAAAAGCTGGAATCAAAAACGCTGAAACGTTTATCGATATGTCGAGTTTAGATGAGCCGATTGATTATAATGCGCTGGTGAATCACACGACAGTCTTTGGCCGTGTAACTCCTAAGCAGAAGGAATCCTTGATTCATGCCTTGAAAGCAGATCATACAGTCTGCATGACCGGTGATGGAGTCAATGATGTCTTGGCCTTGCGCGAGGCGGATATCGGAGTAGCGATGGCAAACGGGAGCAGCGCCGCAAGAGCGGCATCGGATGTCATTTTGCTGGATTCAGATTTTGCGCGAATGCAAAATGTCTTGAATGAAGGGCGTCGTGTCATCAATAATATCGAACGTGTGGCTTCGATGTATTTGGTTAAAACGATCTATTCGCTGATCTTGGCTGTGATCTTCATGATTATCGCCAGCCCTTATCCTTTTGAACCAGTGCAATTAACACCGATCAATGCGTTGACGGTAGGGATTCCATCCTTCTTCTTGGCCTTGAAGCCAAGCTATGAGCGGATCAAGGGCGACTTCTTGAATAATATTTTGCGTGTTTCTTTACCTGGGGCTTTGACAGTCGTCAGCGCCGTGATGATCATCCAGTTGGCTAACGTATTGTTTGATCTGGATTATCAGGCGACTTCGACTATGTCGGTCTTCTTGACAGGCTGTGTGGGACTGCTGGTGTTGTATAAAGTTTCCTTCCCGTTGGATAAGAAAAAGATTGCCCTGATTGCAGCGTTGAGCACCGCTTACCTAAGCTGTTATCTATTCTTCAGAGAATTTTTTGAATTTGATAAACTGTGGAATCGAAATTTGTTCTTCGTCATTCCATTAACCTTTGGAATTTATTGGCTGTTCAAAGGATTGACGTTTGTCATGGATCGATTGGTCGACTGGAGAATTCGCTGGAAAAAGAAACGCCAAGCGAAAAAGAATCCGCAATCGCGTGTCATTTAAAAGAGTAGAAATTACTTAAATTGATAAAATTTCCCGGAAAAGGCTTTCTTTTTCGGGATTTTTGGTATAATGAACTAAAAGTAAGGCTGAAGGATATCAGTTTCACTTTTTGCAAGGTATGTAAAACAGATGCAAGGAAATAAACTAGGGCTAACTATCATGCTGAAATGTTAGAGGGTCTGAAAATAAAACTTATTATATAGGAAGAAGGAGGTTCATCAATGGAGTTAACAAAATTACAAAATGGTTCAGATATTCGTGGAATCGCTATCAATGCTGAGGATAAAGTAAAGAATTTAGGGGCTGACGAAGCCCGTTTGATCGCGAATGGAATTCTTAATTGGTTGACGGATAAAGGTGTGAAGCGTCCATTTAATATCGGGATCGGACATGACAGTCGTTTGACTGGTCCTGAGTTGAAGAGTGCGATGGTGGCGGTTTTTGAGGCGGCTGGTTGTGAGGTCTTGGACTTTGGTTTAGCAACGACACCCGCTTTATTTATGGCGACTCAGTTTGAGGAGTTCGGCTGTGATGCAGGGATCATGCTGACGGCAAGTCATCTGCCGTTTTATTTCAACGGCATCAAGATTTTCAGTCAAACAGGCGGCGCAGAGAAAAGTGATATTGCCTACATTTTGACTCACACCGAAGCAAGTGAAGCGGCGGCTGGAAATGTGGAGCAGGCGGATTTATTATCTCGTTACGCAGCTGACCTTGTGGAAAAAATCCAACGCGGTAGCGGCACTGACCAACCATTGAAGGGCATGAAGATTGTCGTTGATGCGGGAAATGGTGCTGGCGGCTACTTTGCGGATAAAGTATTGGCGGTACTCGGTGCGGATACTAGCGGATCACAATTTTTAGAGCCGGACGGTAATTTCCCGAACCATATCCCGAATCCTGATAATAAAGAAGCGATGGCAAGTATTAAGCAAGCCGTATTGGATAACAAGGCCGATCTTGGAGTGATTTTCGATACAGATGTCGATCGTTCGGCGATCGTTTCGAAGGACGGACAAATGATCAATCGAAATAATCTGATCGCGGTGCTATCAGCGATCGTCTTGCAGGAGCATCCCGGCAGTACGATCGTGACCAATTCACCGACCTCGGATCATTTGAAAAACTTCATTGAAGAAAAAGGCGGCAAGCAATACCGTTACATTTCCGGCTATCGGAATGTCATCAATAAAGCGATCGAACTTAATGAAGAGGGCATCGATTGTCAGTTAGCGATCGAGACCAGTTCCCACGCTGCTTTCAAAGAGAATTATTTCTTAGATGATGGCGCGTATGTGATTGCGAAAGTATTGATGCTGCTGCCAAAATTGCAAAAGGAAAATCGGGAGCTGACCGATTTGATGGCTGAGCTGGAACAGCCGGTGGAAACACTGGAGATTCGCTATACGATCAGCGGCGAAGAATATAAAGAAGCCGGCAAGCAAATGATCGAAAAATTCCGTAGGGAGCTGCCGAAGCAAGCAGGCTTTGCGGAGAATCCAGAAAACCAAGAAGGCGTACGTTTTTCTGTCACTGAACCTTACGGCAAAGGCTGGATGCTGCTGCGTTTAAGCCTGCACGAACCATTGCTGGTAATGCAGGTAGAAAACGATCAAGCAGATCAAATCCAAAAACAATTACCAATCTTTCGAGAAATATTAGCACAAGACACCCAGATTGATTTGACGAAACTAGATCAACAATTGAATAAGTAAGATTACTTGCAAAATAAGCCCCTACGTCTGATGATAAGAATCAGATGTAGGGGCTTTTGCCAGTTTTTCTTCACGCTTTAGCGTGATTAGAAAAATGATTTCCTTACACAGGAGCTAGCTGCGAGTTTTTCTTCACGTCTTAGCGTGATTATAAAAATCATTGAGTTAGCTGCCACTCCAACTTCTCGCGCAATGACAACCCTAGCGACTTAACGCAGCTAAAAAAAATAAAGACTAAAGATTCCAGAATAGGAGAGAGAATTATGCACATTTCATTTGATGAAGCAGCAAATGAAAAAATTTCTGCACATTTAGGAGCAGACAAGATTTTACTATTAACCTTTGAAGATGGCGTTGGTCCGTATTCGCAGCACGCCATGATCCATATGCAGACGCAGTTTTCCATTAACATTATTTCAACAGAAATGGAAAAGACTGATTACGACGAAAAAATTCCGTCAGAGATCGGTGATTTCTGGATCAAGGGTTATTCAAAAGAAGATCTGCAAGAGGAAATGACGATCAAGTTTAGTCCGCGCTTGAGTACCTTCAGCTTATCTGGCGAAGGCGGAATGATCGATGATAATTTAGGGTTTATTGATTTTACCAAAAATTAATGTTGAAAGGATCGTCTTTCATTTTTTTTCTGTTCTTTGATATGATGATAACAAAGGTTTCATGACCAGATAAGTAATAGAAAGTGGAGGAATAAAATGGCAAAAATCATGATCGTTGAAGACGAGGCAGTGATTCGTCAATTAATCGGTGAAGAGTTAACAAAATGGAGATTAGACGTTTATCAAACGACAGACTTTAATAAGGTTTTTGAGGAATTTGAAGAGATCGCGCCCCAGCTTGTTTTATTGGATATCAATCTGCCGGTTTATGATGGGTACTATTGGTGTCAAAAAATTCGCGAAGTCTCCAAGGTCCCGATTATTTTTATTTCTTCCCGAAATACGAACATGGATCAGATCATGGCGATGAACATGGGGGCTGATGATTATATCACTAAGCCTTTCCAAGTCGACATTTTAGTGGCGAAGATCAACGCACTGCTGCGCCGTTCATACAACTACGCGGAAAGCGGCGAGGAGCTGGAGCACAACGGGATCACTCTGAATATCGACAACAGCAGTATGACGATCAAGGATGAAGTCGTCGATCTCAGCAAAAATGAATACCGTCTGTTGTTTATTTTGATGAAGCAGCACGGGAAAATTTTAAGTCGGGATAAATTATTGCGGGCATTATGGGATGATGAGCGCTTTGTTGATGATAATACGCTGACGGTCAATATCAATCGTTTGCGTCGCAAGATCGAGCAAGCAGGCATTGAAGACTATATTCAAACGAAGGTTGGACAAGGATATATCGTCCCATAAGGAGCGGCTATGACATTTATCAAGTATTTAAAAGATCGTCTGCTTGTCCTATTGGGATGGGCAGTCTTGAGTTTATTGTTGGTTTTTATGGTTTGGCTGACGCCCGGATTGCGTAATTTTTGGGACAATCTCAGCTATCTATTGGTCTTGCAATTATTTTTAGTCTTTCTCTTTTTTACGATCGACTATTATCGGCGGAAAAACTGGTACAAGGAATTTGATAAGGAAGAGGATTCCCACCTGCAGCATTTTGTCGAATCAGCGACGAATAATGAGGAACGGCTGGTGCAAGAATATGTGAATCAGCAGGTACGAGAGCATCACTTGATGCTGGAGCAGCTGTTAAATAGTCAAAAGGATCAAAAGGATTATATGGATTCTTGGATTCATGAGATCAAGGTGCCGCTTGCGGCCGTGGATTTGATCTTGAATTCGATTGAGTTTGATATTCCTGATGAGAAGTTTGTTTTGCTGCAAAATGAGATCCAGCAGATCGATGAATATGTGGAACAGATTTTATATTATTCTCGCTCTGATGAATTCGTGAATGATTACTTGATCCAAGAATATTCGTTGAAAAAAATCATTCAACCGATCATTCGCAGCCAAGCCAATTACTTCATTCAAAAAAATCTGCAATTAACGTTAGTAGAAAATGACGCAAAGGTGCTAACTGATGCCAAATGGATCGAATTTATTTTCCGTCAGCTATTAAGTAATGCGATCAAGTACACACCAGACAACGGGCAGATCAATATTTCGATCGAAGCCAAAAGCGCGGGTGTTTCCTTGATTTTGGAAGATAACGGAGTCGGCATTCCGCCAGAGGATCTGGGGCGGATTTTTGATAAGGGCTTTACTGGGGAAAACGGACGGAAAGCCCAGCAGCATTCCACCGGACTTGGTCTGTATCTAGCTAAGCGGCTCGCTGAAAAGCTTGGCGTGGCGATCACAGCAAAATCAACTATGAATGAAGGAACGACGATGACATTATTTTTCCCACGATTAGATTATTATCATGAAGAACGGTAAATTTTCAGTTTTTGATTGCTTAATTTCCTTTTTTTCGCTAAACTATTCCAGTTGTGAATAATTATCTGGCTGTACAGACTAGCTTTTTCGACAATAAGTCCAAAAGCTGAATTAGTCTGTTCTGCTTTTATAAAAAAGGAGTAAGTTTATGAGTATTTTGATTGCCCTAATACCGATGGTAGCATGGGGAAGCATTGCTCTGGTAAGCGGGAAATTAGGCGGCGACGCCAACCAGCAAACCTTAGGAATGACGATGGGTGCTTTTGTTTTTGCATTAGTGACTTATTTTATCGTTCAGCCAGCAATGAGCAGTTGGATATTGTTAATTGGTTTCTTGTCAGGTTTCTTTTGGTCGATCGGTCAGAATGGACAGTTCCACGGGATGAAATTTATGGGGGTATCGGTTGGTTTGCCGATCTCAACCGGCTTTCAATTGATTTTGAATACTGTCGCCGGTGCTGTATTCTTCCATGAATGGACAAAAACAAAGGATTTCGTTCTAGGGTTTATCGCGTTGGCTTTACTTGTTCTTGGCGCCTACTTAACGGCGCGTAAGGATGATGAGAGCGGCGTACAAACCGATAACGGCATGTTGAACTTCGGCAAAGGTTTTCGTGCATTGATCTTCTCGACTTTAGGTTATGGTGTCTATACGATTATCATCACTTGGGCAGGACTTAATCCGCTGGCGATCATCTTACCGCAAAGTGTCGGTATGTTAGTCGGGGCGAGTATCTTTGCCTTTCGCAAGGCGAAAATCGACCGCTATGTTTGGCGCAATATGGCCTCAGGTTTATTGTGGGGGATTGGGAATATCTGCATGCTATTGTCTGTTCAAAACATCGGCTTAGCGATTGGCTTCTCATTATCACAAATGGGAATCATCATTTCGACCTTAGGCGGAATTTTCCTTCTCGGTGAACGCAAGTCCAAAAAAGAAATGTACTATGTCATTATCGGCTGTCTGTTGATTATTGTCGGCGGTGTCGTGTTAGGATATATGAAAGCATAAAAAAAATTAGCGTGCCGATGCGGCTCGCTAATTTTTTTGATCTTATTGTCCGGAATTCAATTCCATTAATTTTTGTTTCAAGTCGTTTTCCATGTGACCGATTTCGATCTCGGCTAGTTGACGACGTTCGCGGCCTTCTTTTTGAATCCGCAGTGTTTCTTCTAATGTTTCGACTAGGTCGTTTTGTGTTTGCTGTAATGTATCCAGATCGACGATACCGCGTTCGTTTTCCTTGGCCGTTTCGATCGTTGAAATCTTCAACATCTCTGAATTTTTCTTCAATAGATCGTTGGTTGTTTCAGATACTTGACGTTGTGCCGTAGCAGCATCTTTTTGACGTAATAAAGTCAATGCGATCGCTACTTGGTTTTTCCATAAAGGAATCGCCGTATTAATAGAAGCTTGAATCTTTTCAGCCAACGCTTGGTTGGTGTTTTGGATCAAGCGAATTTGTGGTGCTTGCTGAATCGTAATTTGACGAGCCAATTTTAAATCATAGGTCCGTTTGTCTAAACGATCCAAGAATTGTGTGTAGTCATTAACGACTTGCACATCCATCTGATCGCCGGAAGCCTGTGCTTTTTCTGTCGCTTCTGGAATCGTCGTAAGCTTCATTTCTTCGATCTTCAGCTCAGCAGCAGCGATGTAGATATTCAAAGCATCAAAGTAATCTTTGTTTTTGTTGTAAAGTGTCTCTAGCATTTGATTGTCACGTAATAGACCATCTTTTTCGACGTTCAATTTTGTTGCAATCTTATCGATTTGTGCACCGATCTTTTGGTATTTCGTAGTGATCTCATAGATCGATTGTTTAACTTTCCCAAACATTTTTTGGAAAATATTGCCTTCACCGACGCGTAATTCGTCAGGGTTGGCTTCATTTAAGCGATACATCAATTGGTTCAAAGAATCACCGATTGGTCCGATATCCTGTGAAGATACGGTGTTCAGCATTGATTGTGAGAATTCGCTCAATTTTGTTTGGGCCGTCGATCCATAACTGATCACGGCTTGCGAGTCATTGACATCGATTTTTTTGGCAAGCTCACGTGCTTGTACTTGGCGTTCTTCAGGTAATTTATCCACTAAGCGGTCTGCTTGTTCTTGCGACTGCAGGTGGGAAATTTCTTGTTGTTGAACGGGGGTTAAAGAATCGGTGCCAAAAGGGTTGCTAAGCAGGTCGTCTAAAGTAGAATCGACCGGTTTGGTTGCTGGTTTATTTTCTGGTTCCATAGTATGTCCTCCTGTTCGAAAAAAATCTAGCTTCAGCTAGATTTTTTTGTTGATGTTTTTTATTTTGTTGACACAGGGTCGCGATCAAGGTTTTTTTTCGCAATCGAAATTTCAACATCCATGTCTTCTAA
>Ga0153985_1000327_pt1 | contig 13153 bp, 15 predicted proteins | sample TSGA069MetaG_FD_104715 | JGI IMG/M metagenome (GOLD analysis project Ga0153985, IMG submission 104715) | Attine ant fungus gardens microbial communities from Georgia, USA - TSGA069 MetaG | ecosystem: Host-associated > Fungi > Mycelium > Unclassified | place: USA: Georgia, Alexander Wildlife...
ATATCGAAACAGGACCTTGGTGGTTATAGCAATACAGGATGAGAGAAAATGTTATTTATTTTTAATTTCAATGAACAAGTTAAAGAGTATCAATTTGATGCTTACAAAATATATTTTACGAGGGGAATCATTTATGAAAATCGGTATTATTGGTGCAATGGAACCAGAAGTAAAAGCATTAAGAGAAAGCTTAGATCATCCTTTATCTTGGGAACAATCAGGGGCATTGTTTATTTCAGGCGGGTTAGGAAATCATGAAGTCATCGTCGTACAATCGGGAATCGGTAAAGTCTTGGCTTCAATCACCACTTCTGTTTTGATCCAGCAATATAAAGTCAACATGGTCATCAATACTGGGACTGCTGGCGGAATCGGAGAAGGATTGGCCATCGGTGATTTAGTGATTGCGGATAAAGTCGCTTATTTTGATGTTGATGCAACGACGTTTGGTTATAAAATTGGACAAGTACCGGGAATGCCGCTTTATTATGAAGGTTCTACTTATTTAAAAGGCGAAATGATAGAAGCCAGCAAAAAATTAAATCAGGCCGCACATGTTGGTTTAGTCGTTTCCGGCGATACCTTTGTCAGCAGTCCAGCAAAAATCAGTGAAATCAAATCCGCTTTTCCTGATGCTTTAGCTGTTGAAATGGAAGGTGCTGCGATCGGACACACCGCGGCGCAATTTGGGATTCCGTTTTTGATCGTACGCGCAATCAGTGATACGGCTGACAACGAAGCGACCGAAACCCACGAAGAATTTGTGAACCGGACAGGCACCTTGTCTGCGCAGCTTGTTATGGAGTTTGTGAACCATTTGAAATAAAAGAAGTAGATTTTGTCAGAGGGGGAACTTGTGATGCGGGCATTACTATCGATTGATTACACCAATGATTTTGTTGCAACGGATGGAAAGCTGACGACTGGTGAGGCTGGGCAGGCGATCGAGCAAGAACTGGTCGCAGTGACAAAAGAATATTTTCAACAGGGAGATTTTATCGTCTTTGCGATTGATGGACATGATCCAAGTGATCTGTTTCATCCTGAAAAAGACCTTTTCCCGCCCCATAATGTGATCGGGACTAGTGGACGTGATTTATATGGTTCGTTAGCTGATTTTTATCAAGAAAACCGAACAGAAAAAAATGTCTATTGGATCGATAAGCGGCATTATTCAGCCTTCAGCGGAACCGATCTGGACATTCGTTTACGAGAACGCGGTATTACTGAGCTTTGTTTGACAGGTGTGTGTACAGATATTTGCGTCTTGCATACAGCGGTAGATGCCTATAACTTGGGGTATCAATTAGTCATACCAGAACACGCTGTGGCTAGTTTTGATGCCACAGGACATACTTGGGCATTGAACCATTTCAAGAACACCTTAGGGGCAAAAATTGTTTAAGCAAAGGAGATGTGACAAAATTCTTGTCACATCTCCTTTTTTTTCCGAATAAACGTCGCTCCCGAAGCAGCTTCTTCTCCGCAAGCTAGGCATGTAGTTACTGCTAATTTCACTAAGCAGAACTACCATTTGGAAATAAGTCGAAATTTCTTGAAGCTGACCACTGTTGTCACAACTTTTATTATAAGTAGTCTGAAATAAAGGTTGTGAAATCTTCGATGACGCCATCTGGAGCCAGCCCTTCTGCTTCGAAAACTGCACGATTTTTTGCTTCTGGATCGATTGCGATAATCGTGCCGATCTGGGCATTATGTGCTGCCTGTAAGCCAGAATAAGAGTCCTCGATCACTATGCACTTGTTAGGTTCAACATCGATTTTTTCTGCGGCGATCAAAAAAATATCTGGTGCAGGCTTGCCAGGAAAACTGCCTGTGTGGCAAACCATTTTTTCATAGTCGAACCATTTCCCTAAGTTTAGATAATCAAAATAGAAATCCATATTGATCCTAGGTGATGCTGAGGCGATCGTCATCGGGATTTTTTCTTTTTTCAAATAGTCTAACACTTCTCGCAAACCGTCTGTAAATTCGTTGTGGTCCGTACTGGCTAAGACAGAATCACGATAATAAGCTTCCTTTTCATCAGATAATTTCTGTACTTCTTCATCACTTAGTTCCTGTGAAATAAAATTGCGTAAGATCACATCGTTGGTTTTCCCGTGAAGATTTTTCAGAATATCTTCTTCGGTCATTGCTTTATTCGCATATTTTTGGATCAAGTACAGCCAAGCGGCCTCATGAAGATCAGAATCCATAAACATCGTCCCGTTAAAGTCAAAAATAATACCTTTCATACATAAACCTGCCTTTTTCCCAAGATAGTATTAGTTTAGCATGTTTTGAAAATAGTTGATGAAAAAGATAGTAATATTTGCAACTTCAAATCAATCGTTTTATAGTGAGAAAGAATGAAATAATGGAGATGATAAGCATGCTGGATTACTTAGTCATCGCACTCTTTGCTTTTGTCGGGGGAACAGCACGTTATTGGTTAGGTGTCTGGATTCCCGCAGTAGGCGGCTTTCCTCTAGGAACATTGTTAGTCAATTTGTTAGGGTGCTTGATCTTTAGCTGGATTGTAAAACATATTCTAAATGACATCGATATTTCTGCTCGTTTAGTTTTAGGGCTGGGGGTAGGATTCTGCGGAGCGTTGACGACGTTCTCGTCTTTTGCTTTAGACACGATGAAACTAATACAGGCAGGTCAAATAGGTTTGGCTTTTCTTTACTTACTGTTGTCTTTTGTTGGTGGTTTGGCTATGACTGTGCTTGGTGAGGCGATCTACCACAGAAGGGTAGGAGAAGAATGATCGAGACATTATTAGTTGGTAGCGGGGCGGCAATTGGTGCGATGCTGCGATTTACATTGAACAATTATTTTGAACCGCAGACCAAGCGTTTGCCGAGAGCAACTTTTTTCATTAACTTGACTGGAAGTTTTTTGCTGGGAATCTTCTTTGGTCTACATTTGTCTGATCCGGTTTATCTCTTTTTAGGAACGGGGATCATGGGCGGCTATACGACATTTTCTACCTATAATTTTGAATTATTTGTTTTATGGAAAAATGATCGACCGATGTTTTATCGCTATTTATTCGGATCCTATGGGATAGGACTGTTGTTAAGTTTCATTGGTATCGTGATCGGGTCAAAACTTTAAAAAAATGAGTTGCAGAAATCTTGCGGCTCTTTTTTTGTTTTCTCGGTAAGTATTCAACAGACCCGCATAAAGGGACTTGAATGATTGATAAAGCCTTTCTTATAGGAACTATTTTACTTTTCTTAAAAAATATTCAAGTTGTTAAATAAGAACGTCACAGTTTTTTTTTAAGCATAAGTTTTTTTTGTGATGAAAGCGCAAACTAAAAAATTTTGTGGATGCTAAACTTACGATGTAATTAGGAAAGGAGGATAGCGGATGATCATTACTGATAAGATGTTTTACCCAGAATTGGTTGATGTGTATAAGGGCAATGGTACATCGGACGCGTTAGTTGATTATGCTGCGAAGAAATTAGCAGACCTGGGATTTATTGAAACAACCTATCAAGAGGCTTTAAAAGAAAGAGAACGGGAATATCCAACTGGGTTGCAGACCCCATCTTTTGCTGTAGCGATTCCCCACACCGATCCAAGCCATATTAAAAAGCCTTTTATCTATATTATCAAATTGGCTGAGCCAGTAACATTTGGACAGATGGGAACAACAGATGAGTTTGTGGCTGCCAAGTATGCCTTTTTTCTTGGGTTTGATAAAGGCGAAGATCAATTGCAGTTATTACAAAATTTGATGGCGATGTTTATGGCTGAAGAGATGATGGAGCGTTTGGAAAAAGAGTTTAGTGAAACGGAAATTTTAACAACGGTAACCCAATTTTTTAAATCAGAAAGTGAGAAGTGAGAAATGAGAATCCATGATATTTATGAAGCCCCTTTTATTCAAGAAATGTGTGAAGTGACTAAGAATTTATGGCGCAACGGCTGGGATGAACGCAACGGTGGAAATATCAGCTACATGTTAGATGAGGCCGAAGTTCGTCTGTATCTCGATTTAGATCATGTGGTCAAAGAAAAAGAGCTGGATTTTGAAGTCAAAGAACTAGCAGGCAAAATTTTCCTTGTCTCTGCTTCAGGCAGTTATTTCAAAAATATCTGCAAAAACCCGGCAAAAAACCTGGCGATCGTTAAAGTTTCGGATGATGGAAAAAGTTTCAATGTGTTATGGGGATTGGAAGACGGGGGCGTTCCAACTAGTGAACTCGCTTCACATCTAAAATGTCATGCTGTACGGCTAGCACATGATCCAGATCATCGGGTGATTTTACATTGCCATTCAATCGCGATCTCGGCGATGACATTCATTCATGATTTGGATGAAAAGAAATTTACGCGTTCGTTATGGGAAATGATCACGGAATGTTTAGTTGTTTTCCCAGATGGTGTTTCAGTTCTGCCTTGGATGGTGGCAGGAACCGTTGAATTGGGCTTGGCATCTGCTGAAAAAATGCATGATTCACGGGTAGTGATTTGGCCGCATCACGGCATTATGGGCGCTGGTCAATCGATGGATGACGCATTTGGACTAGTTGAAACAGTTGAAAAAGCGGCGGATATTTATATGCGCGTGATTCAAGTACCTGGCGGATTCAAGCAAAAAATCACAAGTGATCAATTATGGGATTTAGCTGATCAGTTCGGTGTTGTCCCTAAGGCAGGTATTTTAGAAGAACGAAGTACGGTAAAGTAATCAATAAAATAGAAAAAGTTATTAGGAGGATGGGTTAAATGGTTAAACGATTAAATGTGATTTCAGTGTGCGGTTCTGGAACAGTAACAAGCTCAATGGTAGCTGGCAAGGTGAGAGATTTTTTAGAGGAACATGGGATTAAAGCAAAAACTGTTGAAGTGAATCCTGGAGGGGTAGAAGATCAGCTGTCCAGCGGCTCTTGGGATTTGATTGTCCACACTAGTCCACTGAAAGGAAAGTATGATTTACCAACAATCAATGCGGTAGGTTTATTGTCTGGTATGGGAGAAGATGAATTCTTTGAAGAACTGCTTGAGACTTCTGAAAACTTAGTAAACTAAAGAGAGGAGAAATGATATGTTAGATGTTTTATCGAAGATTATGGATGCCTTTGGCGCAGCGATTGTGGTACCGGTAATTATCTTCTTTATTGCTTTGCTGATGAAAGTAAAACCGAAAAAGGCGTTTAATGCCGCCTTGAATGCAGGGATCGGATTGACTGGATTCAATATGATCATTGGTGCTTATACACCAATCGTTACACCTGCGATCAATCGAATGGTGGAAGAAACAGGTGTTAATTTGCGGATTCTTGATACTGGATGGCAAGCAACGAGTGTCGTGGCCTATTCGACTCAAGTAGGGATGATTTTCTTAGCGTTAGGTTTAGCACTGCAAGCAATTTTATTTGTTATCAAGTTTACAGATATTTTTATGCCGTCCGATCTATGGAATAATTACTCCTTTATGCTGTGGGGATCAATGCTTTATATCTCCACTAAAAATCTTTGGCTTTCAATCGGTTTGATGGTACTTTCTAATCTTTATTGTTTAGTCTTTACTGAAATCGTTGCTAAACGCTGGTCTGTATATTATGGGTATCCTCGCTGTACAATGAGCGCACCTCACCATATTTGTTCTGTACCGTTGGCAATGGCGATGGATTGGCTTTTGACCAAGTTAGGAGCGAATAAGGTTCGTTGGAATCCAGAAACCTTGCAGGACAAATTGGGCTTTTTAGGCGAACCAACTTCATTGGGTTTCATTTTAGGCTTGGCATTAGGCTTTGCGGGGAACTTCATGCGTTTGGGTTCATTGACTGGTTGGGGAGAGATCATGGTCATCGGTATCTCGACTTCAGCGATCATGGCGATCTTTCCTAAAATTGCCGGGATTTTTGCGTCAGCATTTACGGCAATCACAGACGCGTCAAAAAATACTGCGAAAACTTCAGGCGGTAAGGACCGTGTTTGGTATTTGGCCATCAATGATGCGGCTGGTTATGGTGAGACTGCAACTTTATTAACAGGAATGTTGCTGATTCCGATCGTTTTATTATTGGCTATTTTCTTACCAGGGAATCAGACCCTGCCAATGGTGGATTTAATTGCAATCCCTTACATGATTGAATTGGTAATCTGTATTTCAAACGGAAATATCTTCAAATCATTGATCAGCGGAGCGCTTTGGTGTGCCGGCGGTCTCTATATTATTACCGCAGTAGCACCAATCTTCACACAAGTAGCTGTTGATGTCGGCGTGAACTTACCGGAAGGGGCAATGATGATTTGCAGCTTTGCGGTCATGACGAATCATATTATGGGAATCTTGTTCTTGATATTTATGACACAAAATCCGCTTTGGATTGGATTATCTGTTGTTGTCTATATTGTTCTTTATGCATTTGTTCGGGTGAAAAAAGAATCGATTCATGCTTATTTAGAGAATATGGCGAGGCTTGAGGAAGAAGCCGGCATAGTGTCCAAGGAAGGAGCGGCTGCTTAAATGACAAAAATTGTTGTTGTTGGAGATGGTTTAGTTTCTGCGGAGACTTTAGCTGAAGCTGCGTTGGAACTGACTATTGAAGAACCGATAGAGGTAGTAAAGTATCATTGGTATGCTGATTTAAACAAGGAACAGTTTCAGGAAAAAATCAAACGGATCGAACAAAAAGGACCAGAAGCGGTTGAGATCCCAGAAGGTATCTTGAAAGACTTGGAAGCTGCGGAGTATTTGCTTGTTCATATTGCTCCGGTGTCAAAAGCAATGATTGAAGCAGCACCTCACTTGAAATTAGTGGGGACTTGTCGTGGCGGGGTTGAACATGTTGCAGTAAAAGAATTGAAAAAAAGACAGATCCCATTGATCCACGTTATTCGCAATGCGGAACCAGTCGCTGATTTTACTCTAGGTTTGTTTTACGCGTTGACCAGAAACATCGCTTTTTCCTATCAACAGGTAAAGGAAGCAAAATGGCCCAAAAAATTTGCTAACGATCCCTATAAAACGACATTGGCTAATCTAAAAGTTGGCTTGGTAGGGTTGGGGTATATCGGAAAATTAGTAGTGAAGCGGTTGAATAGTTTAGGGGTCGAGGTCATGGCCTATGATCCTTTTGTAAACCAAGAAAAAATTCGAGAAGAAGGATTGAAAATAACCTTTGTCGGATTAGAAGAACTATTTAAAACGGCAGATATCGTTTCCCTCCATGTACGTGTAACACCAGAGACCAAGAATATGATCAATGCTGATCTGCTTTCGTTAATGAAGCCTTCTGCTTATTTAGTGAATACTGCCCGACCAGATATCGTGGATAAAGCGGATTTTGTGGAGGCTTTACAAATGAACATGATCGCTGGTGCTGCAACGGATGTTGTTTGGGAAGAACCAATCCGCTCAGATGATCCGCTATTAGCGTTAGATAATTTAATTATTACATCTCATATCGCTGGAGATACGATTGATGCGATTCCACGTTCGCCATATTTGTTACGGGATGTTTTGAATGATTATTTTGAACGAGGAATGAGTGACATGCTCGTTCGTATTTAGAGAATAGCCAGAACGAGGAGGAATAAAAATGGATGTTACGGCGATTCAATTGTTGGAATTGTTTCTTTTAAAAGGCAGTCATACCTCACTTTCGTTGGAGAAAAAGTTCAATTTGACTAAAGGTCAGTTAGATTACCGCATCAAGAAGGTTAATCAAGAATTAACTGATTTTAGCTTAGGAAAAATCAAGAAAAACGGGTCTTTTTTTCTCTTGGAGGGTCAGGATACAGCGATTAAGAGCCATTTGACGAAAGTTTCGCCATCGATCCATTTATCAGATAGAGAGCGCGAATGCTATCTCTATCTGATTATTCTGCTTCATCAAGGCGAGACACTGCAAACGTTAGCTGAAAAACTTTTTGTCAGTAAAAATACCATTCTAAGCGACAAACGCAAGTTAAGCGAGAGCTGCTTAAAACCAGTGAACATCGATCTTCAGTTTTCCAGAAAAAGAGGTTTTCATTTTGTGGGAAATGAAATGGAGATTCGGCGACTAGGAATCAAATTCATTCGTGAGGTTGAGAAATCCAAAAGTAATCTTGAACACTATTTAGCGATGATCGGAATTAAAAGTCAAACATTAACAGAGATTAAGGAACGTATCCATGCATTAGAATATGAATTAGGGTTAGAATTCACCGAGTTCAAATTGGTCGATCTCTATTTGACCAGTTACATGTGCTCTGTACGATTTGGACAAGGAAATGAATTGTCAGCGGGTGTTTTAGGCAACTATGTTCAAATGGTGGAAAAGGATTTTTACTCAAAAGTTTGCCACGCCTTAAAGCCTTTTTTCAAAGGTCCAAATTATTTGATTGAAATTCACTTTATTTCGATCCAATTATTAAGTACCAATTTGATCAAAATACGTTCGAATTATAAGGATCAGGAATTAATGCAGCGGATTCAATCTTTTATCAATAGTTTTGAGATTTTAGGAATTACGGATATCAAAAACAAGAGTCAGTTGGAGGAGGCAATCTATCAGCATATCATTCCAGCCTATTATCGAATAAAATTTGGTCTGCCGGATAATGAACTGCTTTTTTTAGATAATGTCGAGAACTATGATTTTATCCATCCGTTGGTCCATCAATCAATTGGAATCATTGAAGAATATTTAAAAATTATTTTTCCAGAAGGTGAATTGATCTACCTGTCCGTCATTCTTTTGAGCTTTATCAATGAAGAGCTAGAAAAACAAAAACGACGAAAAATTCGAGCGGTAGTGGTGTGCCAACACGGAGTATCTGTTTCAAAGCTGTTATTGGGAGAATTAAAGCAGTTGTTTACAACGATTGAGTTCACGCGCAACATGTCGTTAAGAGAATTCTATGAAGAAGGCAGCAACACAGGAGATGTTGTTTTCTCAACGGTTCCAGTGAATACCAAAAAGGAAGTTTTTCTGATTCCGCATTTTTTAACAGATGAAGACAAGATGCATCTGATCAGCGATGTACGGAAACGAATTGATTTCGATGAAACGTTTGGACTGCCTAAAAATCAGGAAGTGGTTCAAAATTTACTGTCAATTATTAAAAAGAACGCACAGATCAGCAATGAAGAGCAATTAATACGAGAGATGCAAGACTATTTACTAGCGACAGAAATTAATGAAGGCTTGAGCTCTCAAAATCAGAATCCTGATTTAAAGGATTTATTGCCCCTTTCTCATATTCAAATTTATTCAAGTGTCCAGTCTGTCGAAGAAGCGATCCGGATTGCGGGAAAACCGTTAATCAATGAAGGCTATGTCTCTCCAAAATATATCGAAACAGTGGTTGAACATTATGACCCAGAATACCCTTATTCAGTGATCTCGCCTGATTTAGCGATCCCTCATGCGGGACCAGAAGATGGTGTTTATCGGGTCGGAATGTCCTTTTTGAAATTGGATCAGCCAATTGCTTTTGCGGAAAATATTTCAATCAGCTTGATTGTTGTGATCGCACCAAAGGATAAAAAGAGTCACATCAAGGCAGTGACTCATCTCTATGAACTGGCTAAAACCCCTAGTTTTATTTCAGCGATGAAAGGTGCGAATTATGAAAAGGACATACGGAATTATTTCCAATTAGAAGCGAATAAACAATAAGGATATGACTCCAATTTTTTTGCAGCTCATTTAGCTAGTGAGGCAGAAAAAAGATCGAACCCTTAAAAAGTTTGAGAGTCGAACTCATTTCTCGTTTTTTGAAAAATGAGTACATTAATAGGAATAAGGAGAAGAAAATGGGAAATCAAGGAATTCTGTTACGTAAAGTAACCTTAGATAAGACACTCTATCAATTGAACTTTTTTCTTAAAGGAGCCTTCATGATTTTATTGATGTACCTCATCAATGGCTGGCTGATCGAGAAAAATCTACAAATCAAAGATATCCAAATGATTCTCGGACTTTATGCGATCGTTTTCGTCGGCTTTTTCTTTCTTAAGAAGAAAAAGAATAGCTTGAGCGAGAATCAAGTCATGCATGATTTGAAGGATTATTTTGATATTCAAAAATTTTCTGATGTGGAACAATTAGATAAAAGGTTGATCCAAGAAATCAAAAAGCAGCGGAAATTTGTTGTAAATAAAGGTCAGATCGTCGGAACACAACATTTTTTGCTATTTGACTTAACCGATGGGCAGTTTCTCTTAATGCCTGTAGGAAAAATAAAAGGATTACAACTAGAACGAATCAATCAGCATTTTTGCATCAACCTGCAAACGGAAGTTAAAAAAGAGCAAATATTCTTCAAAAGGAAAAGTGAGGCAAACGAATTTATTCGTCAATACGAAATGAATTATCGCTAAAACGATCAACATTTTATTATTTTGCAGCAAATATTTGCAATTAGAAGTTATAGAAAACGTTTTCTAGATGTGGGATAATCAGTTGTGAAATAGAACACAATAAAGGAGAGAAAACTATGGTAGTCAATCGAATGATTTTGAACGAAACGTCTTATTTTGGTAAGGGCGCGATCCAAGAAGTAGCAAATGAAGCGAAGAAACGCGGGTTCAAAAAGGCATTAGTGGTTACGGACAAGGGCTTATTGAAATTTGAAGTCGCTACGAAAGTCACCGCGATTTTAGATGAGGCAGAGTTGAGTTATGAGATCTTTGACGGTATTGTACCGAACCCTTCGATAGAAGATGTGCAAGCTGGTGTCAAAGCTTGTAAAGCAGCAGAAGCAGACTATATTGTAGCAATCGGCGGCGGCTCTCCCATCGATACAGCAAAAGCGATCGGAATCATTACGACAAATCCTGAATTTTCGGATGTGATCAGTTTGGAAGGTCCAGCGGATACTAAAAAACCCGCATTACCGATTTTAGCAGTACCGACCACTTCTGGAACTGCTGCTGAGGTAACCATCAATTATGTAATTACAGATAAAGCAAATCTGCGGAAATTTGTTTGTGTCGATCCTCATGATATCCCAGTCGTTGCATTTGTTGACAGTGATATGATGATGGGGATGCCGACAGGCTTGTGTGCTTCAACCGGTATGGATGCCTTAACGCATGCGATTGAAGGATACATTACAAAAGGGGCTTGGGAAATGACCGATATGCTCCACATCAGAGCGATTGAGATCATCAGTCATGCATTGCGGGATTCTGTAGCAGGAAACCAGGAAGCTCGAGAGAAAATGGCGCTAGGTCAATATATTGCCGGTATGGGATTCTCAAATGTCGGGTTAGGCTTAGTTCATGGAATGGCGCATCCATTATCTGCGTGGTATGATACGCCTCACGGAGTAGCTTGCGCAACGCTGCTGCCATTGATTATGGACTTTAATAAAGCGGATACAGGAGAGAAATATCGTGATATTGCTGTTGCCATGGGAGTAAAGGGTGCGGCAGATATGCCATTAGCAGAAGTTCGTGATGCGGCTGTCCAAGCAGTGAAGCAGCTTGGAATCGATGTAGGGATTCCGCAAAGTCTGGCAGAGCTAGGAATGAAGGAAGACGATGTTCCAAAAGTTGCTGACGATGCCTTTCGCGATGTTTGTTCGCCAGGGAATCCTCGCGATGCTACAGTTGAAGAAATCATTGCGCTATATAAATCAATGCTATAGGAAATACAAGAGCGGTTTTTTTAAGACAAGAAAAAGGGTCAATCTCACATTTGAGATTGACCTCTTTTTTATTCTAGGCTTTGTTTATGGCACTAAGCTAGTCTTCTTTTTCAGGGACTTTATTATCTAAGTCTGTCCGAACGATCAACACGTCGCAATCGGCATTGCGGATAACATATTCAGAAACTGAACCGATAAATAAACGTTCAACAGCGTTCAAGCCAGTTGCTCCAAGCATAATCAAATCAATCTGGTTGTTTTCAGGAATTTGATTAGCGATCATCACCTTTGGCGCACCATATTCAATGACTTTGCTGATATGTTCAACCCCAGCACTTTTTGCGTTGGCTTCATAATCATCCAACGTTTGTTTAGCCATATCGGTTGCTTGTTCCGCTAAAACATTATCAAAAGAAGAAACTGTTTGAAACGCGCGTGTATCAATGACGTGAGCAAGTAACAATTCTGCTTGATTCCGTTTTGCTACGTTAACGGCCTTTTTGAAAGCCAGCTCTGCTTCATTAGAACCGTCGACTGCCACCATAATTTTAGTATATTCTTGATCCATCGTTCCCAACTCCTATTCAATTTAATGTTTTTCTTCCCAGAAAAATAAGTGTGATCATCTAACTGTAAACCCGTCTACTAATTTTGCTGCTGAAACCAATTTTTATCGTTGGTATCCATATCTCATCTTTTATTTTAAATCAAAATTCTTAAAAATGGTACTGTTAACCTTTTTTTGTTTTTGATCCCATCAATAAAGCAAAGAGAGCGGCAACTACTAGAAGAACGATTAGATACATCATTGAGTAAGTTCGCTGGTTAAGGATACCGACAACGATACCGATGATTCCGAGCAATGCATAAACATATCCAAATTGACGTAAGAAGCTGCGTGAATCTGTTTGGGTATCTTTACTAAAAAGTACTAGAAGACCTTGAGGCTTTTTAATTAAATAATAGCTGCAGAATAATAAAATAAGGGCAAGTAAAAATAATAGGATGCGGATCATTTTCTTCCTCCAATACAATAAAAAGCAATTTGCAGTACGCAAATTGCTTTCAATCCATAAAAATGGAAAATTCCGTCGATGCCGTTATTCACCCGATAGTATTGATCCCGCAAAATCTAGCAGGTGGGTTCCATGGTCTAAGCATCGAACTACCAAATGAAAAGGCATGTTACCAACTTTGACACAAGACGGATCCCAAGATATCAATAAAAATGTTCGGTCAACACTGAAATAGGCAACGCGCACATCACAGAATTTCCATCTCAATCATAGCACAGTCATTATTGAGACGCAATGAAGTGGCTCGTATCTATAAACTTGAATTGATCCAAATTATTTACGTCTTCTATACGTATATTGTATATAAAAGGAGGACAATATGTCAAAAAAATTCGCTTATTTGATTGCGTCAAGAATTTGTTGGAATTCGTATTTCTCCAAAATATGGTAATGAATGAAACCTTGATAAATCAAGAGAATCTATTTAATCACGCTAACAACTCTGTTGCGTGTGCCGGTAAT
>Ga0153985_1000328_pt1 | contig 13138 bp, 6 predicted proteins | sample TSGA069MetaG_FD_104715 | JGI IMG/M metagenome (GOLD analysis project Ga0153985, IMG submission 104715) | Attine ant fungus gardens microbial communities from Georgia, USA - TSGA069 MetaG | ecosystem: Host-associated > Fungi > Mycelium > Unclassified | place: USA: Georgia, Alexander Wildlife...
AAAGGAGTTTTTCACTCAACCAGATCGACCATTAAAGCCATTGGTTTTAAGAGAAGTTGCCGAAGAATTAGGAATTCATGAATCAACGGTCAGCCGGGCAGTCAATGGGAAATACTTGGAGACCTCCTTTGGGGTGTTTGAATTAAAACTATTCTTTGGACAGAAAGTTTCGACGCAAGAAAGCGGTGATGACCTGACGACGGCATCGATCAAACAGCAGCTAAAAGCACTGATCAATGAAGAAAATAAAAACAAACCATTGTCAGACCAAAAGTTGACAGATGCCCTCAAAGCCCAAGGCATCGATATTTCTAGACGAACGGTGGCAAAGTATCGTGAAGCCATGAATATCCCTGGTTCTTCCAAGCGGAAACGATTCGAGTAAAGCAAAACTTACTATTAACGATGAGTAGGGAAGGCAGCAAAGCCTTTCCTTTTTTTATCGATCCTTTCCTCTTTTTCAAATTATGACGATTTTATGAAAAGCAAGATTTTGTGACTGAAATAGTTGCGTATCAAGGCGATAAGTGCTACTATTATTGGTGTAGGAAACAGATTTAAATTTTTTTTGCAATCGATGGGTCATTTTAAGTCATTGTAGGACGAAAATTGTCCAACGGGAGGATATAAAATGCTCGATGAATTAAAATTGATTGAGGCAATCACCCCGGATATTCTCGCTGTACTCCAGGAACGTTACCGTATCTTAAGAAATATTTATTGGATGCAGCCCGTTGGCCGCCGGACACTTTCGGAAAGTTTATCAATGACGGAACGCGTGTTGAGGACGGAAACAGATATCCTTAAAAAGCTGAAACTGATCGACTCTTCAAAAAGCGGCATGCAATTGACCGCCTACGGAGAAGAAGTGTACACGAAGATTGGTGCACTGATGGATCAGCTGTTCGGAATGCACCAAATCGAGAAACGATTATCAGAGACCTTTGGCATCGAACGTTGTTTGATTGCGAGCGGCGATGGTGATCGACAACCGAAAGTTATTGCTGAATTTGGCCAGTTGCTGAATGAATCGTTGGATCTCTTATTGCCAGAAGGCAAAAACACCATCGCAGTAATGGGAGGGACGACAATGGCGAAAGTTGCCGAGGAATTGGGTAATTTGGAAACCGCCAAACGTCATAACTTGTTTGTTCCAGCCCGTGGTGGTATCGGAGAATCAGTCAACGTGCAAGCAAACTCTGTCAGCTCGGTGATGGCAATGCAGACAAATGGCGATTATCGCTCCTTGTTTGTACCAGAACAATTAAGCATGAACACCTACGAGTTTCTCTTGAAAGAACCCGCCATCGTTGATGTCTTAAACTTGATAAGTCAAGCAAATTGTGTTATTCATAGTATTGGACGGGCGTTGCATATGGCGGCTCGAAGAAAAATGTCAGAACAAGAAATTCTGATGTTGAAACAAAAAAATGCAGTTGCAGAATCCTTTGGGTATTTCTTTAACGAAGCAGGCGAGGTCGTTTACAAAGTTCCTCGAATCGGACTTCAATTAAAAGATTTACAAAAAGTCCCAATCATTTTTGCGGTCGCTGGCGGACAATCAAAAGCCAAAGCGGTCAATGCATACATGAAAAATGCACCAAAACAAACCTGGCTCATCACCGATGAAGCTTGCGCAAATGAGATTTTAAAAGGGGCAACCCTTTAAAATAAATATTTTTATGATTTTCATAAGGAGGAAATCTTAAATGACAGTTAAAGTAGGTATTAATGGATTTGGACGTATCGGACGCTTAGCATTTCGTCGTATCCAAGAAGTAGAAGGAATCGAAGTTGTGGCTATCAATGACTTAACAGACGCTAAAATGTTAGCTCACTTGTTAAAATATGATACAACACAAGGACGTTTCAACGGTACAGTTGAAGTTCACGAAGGTTCATTCAATGTGAACGGAAACGAAATCAAAGTTTTAGCTAACCGCAACCCTGAAGAATTGCCTTGGGGCGAACTAGGTGTTGAAATCGTGTTAGAATGTACTGGATTCTTCACTTCTAAAGCAGCTGCTGAAAAACATTTAACAGCTGGTGCAAAACGTGTAGTTATCTCAGCTCCTGGTGGAAACGATGTTCCAACAATCGTTTACAACACAAACCATGAAACTTTAACAGGTGAAGAAACAGTTATCTCTGGTGCTTCATGTACAACAAACTGTTTAGCTCCTATGGCGAAAACATTGAACGACAAATTTGGTGTGATTGAAGGATTAATGACTACAATCCATGCTTACACAGGTGACCAAATGACTCTAGACGGACCACACCCTAAAGGTGACTTCCGCCGTGCCCGTGCTGCTGCTGCAAACATCGTGCCTAACTCAACTGGTGCTGCTAAAGCGATCGGCTTAGTAATCCCAGAATTGAACGGCAAATTAGATGGTGCTGCTCAACGTGTTCCTGTTGCAACTGGTTCATTAACTGAATTAGTTACTGTTCTTGACAAAGAAGTAACTGTTGATGAAATCAATGCAGCAATGAAAGAAGCTTCAAACGAATCTTACGGTTACAACACAGACGAAATCGTTTCTTCTGATATCGTTGGTATGACTTACGGTTCATTATTTGATGCAACTCAAACAAAAGTTATGACTGTTGGCGACAAACAATTAGTTAAAACTGTTGCTTGGTACGACAATGAAATGTCATACACTGCACAATTAGTACGTACTTTAGAATACTTCGCTAACCTATAAGAGTTGCGAACGACTTTAATTTAAACCATCGCAAGAGAAAGCGGGGAAGCATCGCGCTTCTCCGCTTTTTTTAACAATTATGCTAGGAGGAATCTGTTCATGGCTAAAATGACAGTTCAAGATATCGATTTAAAAGATAAAAAAGTTCTTGTACGTGTGGACTTCAACGTTCCATTGAAAGATGGAGTGATCGGAGATGATACACGGATCAAAGCAGCATTACCAACAATCAATTATGTGATCGAAAACGGCGGAAAAGCAATTCTTTTCTCACACTTAGGTCGTGTGAAAGAAGAAGCAGATAAAGCTGGAAAATCTTTAGCGCCAGTTGCGAAACGTCTTGGCGAATTATTAGGCAAAGAAGTAACTTTCATTGATGAAACCCGCGGCGAAAAATTAGAAACAGCGATCAACAACATGCAAGATGGCGATGTCGTTGTTTTTGAAAACACTCGTTTCGAAGACATCGATGGCAAAAAAGAAAGCAAAAACGATCCTGAACTAGGCAAATACTGGGCTTCTTTAGGCGATGTTTTTGTAAATGATGCCTTTGGTACCGCACACCGCGCACACGCTTCAAACGTAGGGATCGCTTCAACAGGTATCCCAACAGTTGCTGGTTTCTTAATGGAAAAAGAAATCAAATTCATCGGGGAAGCAGTCGAAGAACCAAAACGTCCAATGATCGCGATTCTTGGTGGAGCAAAAGTATCTGATAAAATCGGCGTAATCGAAAACTTGATTCCTAAAGCAGACAAAATCTTGATCGGCGGCGGAATGACGTATACGTTCTACAAAGCAAAAGGCATGGAAATCGGTAATTCTCTTGTGGAAGCAGATAAAGTAGAATTAGCAAAAGAATTGATCGAAAAAGCTGGCGATAAATTAGTATTACCAGTTGATTCAATCACTGCTGCTGAATTTTCAAATGATGTCCCAACAGAAGAACATACTGGTGATGTTCCTGAAGGACAAATGGGCTTAGATATCGGACCTGAAACCATCGCTTTGTTTGCTGAAACATTAAAAGGCGCAAAAACAGTCGTTTGGAACGGACCTATGGGTGTGTTTGAAATGTCTAACTTCGCAAACGGTACGATTGGTGTTTGTGAAGCAATTGCCAACCTTGAAGATGCAACAACGATCATCGGTGGCGGTGACTCTGCAGCTGCAGCAGAACAATTAGGGTTTGCTGACAAATTTACCCACATCTCAACAGGTGGCGGTGCCAGCCTTGAATTGCTAGAAGGAAAAACACTTCCTGGCCTAGCTGCGATCAACGATAAATAATCAATGACAAGCCGTGCAAAGAACTTTCTTTGCACGCTTGATAACGAAAAGGAGTGCCAGAACATGCGCAAACCAATTATTGCCGGAAACTGGAAAATGAACAAAACTGCGAAAGAAGCAAAAGAATTTGCTGAAGCAGTCAAAACAAAAATTCCTAGCAACGAGACAGTTGACTCTGTGATCGGTTCGCCAGCTTTATTCTTAGAAACATTAGTGAATGCTGCTGAAGGAACAGAATTAAAAATTGCTGCTCAAAACAGCTACTGGGAAAATGAAGGTGCCTTTACTGGCGAAACTTCACCAGCAGCTTTAGCAGATCTAGGTGTTGACTATGTCATCATTGGTCATTCAGAACGTCGTGAATACTTCCATGAGACAGATGAAGACATCAACAAAAAAGCCAAAGCAATCTTTGCAAACGGCATGATCCCAATCCTATGCTGTGGTGAATCTTTAGAAACCTATGAAGCTGGCAAAACAGCGGAGTGGATCGAAGGACAAATCACTGCTGGCTTAGACGGTTTAACAGACGGTCAAGTAAGTAATCTTGTGATTGCTTACGAACCAATCTGGGCGATCGGTACTGGTAAATCAGCGGATGCAAACATCGCAGACGAAATTTGTGGCGTTGTCCGCAAAACCGTTGAAAAATTATACGGCAAAGAAGTTTCAGATAGCGTGCGTATCCAATACGGCGGTTCTGTAAAACCTGAAAACATTGCTGAATACATGGCAAAAGAAAATGTTGACGGAGCATTAGTTGGCGGCGCAAGCTTGCAAGCTGATTCATTCCTAGCATTATTAGATGCTGTAAAATAATTTCATTTTCATGAAAATAACATTTGCAGAATCGTGATTTTTTCACTACAATTAAGTTGTTCGCAAGGGGTATTCCCCTTAAGATAAAACAAACTCAAAGGAGAGACAAAACATGTCAATTATTACTGATGTTTACGCACGCGAAGTCTTAGACTCACGTGGTAACCCAACTATCGAAGTAGAAGTCTACACAGAATCAGGTGCTTTCGGCCGCGGAATGGTTCCTTCAGGAGCTTCAACAGGTGAACACGAAGCAGTTGAATTACGTGATGGCGACAAAGCTCGTTATGGCGGTAAAGGTGTAACGAAAGCAGTTGACAATGTAAATAACATCATTGCAGAAGCTATCATCGGCTACGATGTACGTGACCAAATGGCTATCGATAAAGCAATGATCGCTTTAGACGGAACTCCTAACAAAGGCAAATTAGGCGCAAACGCGATTCTTGGTGTTTCTATCGCTGTTGCTCGTGCAGCTGCTGATTACCTAGAAGTACCTTTATACCACTACTTAGGCGGATTCAATACAAAAGTATTGCCAACTCCTATGATGAACATCATCAACGGTGGTTCTCACTCTGACGCACCAATCGCTTTCCAAGAATTCATGATCTTGCCTGTAGGCGCACCTACATTCAAAGAAGGCTTACGTTGGGGTACTGAAGTATTCCACGCTTTGAAATCAATCTTGTCTAAACGTGGTTTAGAAACTTCAGTAGGTGACGAAGGTGGTTTCGCTCCTCGTTTTGAAGGAACTGAAGACGGTGTTGAAACAATCTTAGAAGCAATCAAAGCTGCTGGTTTAGAACCAGGTAAAGATGTATACCTAGGATTTGACTGTGCATCATCAGAATTCTACGAAAACGGTGTTTACGACTACTCTAAATTTGAAGGCGAAAACGGCGTAAAACGTACTGCTGCTGAACAAGTTGACTACTTAGAAGAATTAGTTAACAAATACCCAATCATCACTATCGAAGACGGTATGGATGAAAACGATTGGGATGGTTGGAAACTATTAACTGAACGCTTAGGCGACAAAGTTCAATTAGTAGGGGATGACTTGTTTGTTACAAATACTGAAATCCTTGAAAAAGGAATCAAAAACGGTATCGGTAACTCAATCCTTATCAAAGTTAACCAAATCGGTACATTGACTGAAACATTCAATGCAATCGAAATGGCGAAAGAAGCTGGTTACACTGCAGTAGTTTCTCACCGTTCAGGTGAAACAGAAGATTCAACAATCTCTGATATCGCTGTTGCAACAAACGCTGGCCAAATCAAAACTGGTTCTCTTTCACGTACTGACCGTATTGCAAAATACAACCAATTACTACGTATCGAAGACCAACTTGGTGAAGTTGCTGAATACAAAGGCTTGCAAGCTTTCTACAACTTAAAAAATAAATAATCTTTCGATTATTGCTTTGCTCTGAAAGAGTAGCGGTTGATTTAACAGTCAGCTGCTGCGATTTCAGAGCTTTTTTGTTGCCTCGATTCATTCAGTGCAGACAATGACCAATCATTTAAGATAACAGAAGGTAGTCATTTCTTCTTTATTTTCTTTTTCAAAAAAAAGAAATTATAGTTCTGACTTATCAAAATCCTATAATAAAAGAAAATAGTTTTTAGGAGAAAAAAATGGCTTATGATTATTTGATCGTTGGTACAGGTCTTTTTGGCTCAGTTTTTGCTCATGAAGCAGCGAAACGGGGACATACAGTGAAAATGTTGGAAAAACGGACACATATTGGCGGTAATTGTTATACAGAAAAACAAGCAGGAATCGACGTACATAAATATGGTGCGCATATTTTTCATACATCGAGTAAAAAAATTTGGGACTATATCAATCAGTTTACTGAATTCTATCCCTACATTCATGCTCCTATTGCAAACTATCAAGGCGAGCTATATAATCTTCCTTTTAATATGAACACATTTTACCAACTGTGGGGAACCAAAAATCCTGCTGAAGCTCGTACCAAAATAATGACTCAAATTGAAAAGACAAGAATAAAAAGACCACGAAATTTAGAAGAACAGGCTCTTTCTTTAGTCGGACCAGACATCTATCATAAGCTGATCAAAGGCTACACTGAAAAACAGTGGGGACGAGAATGTGATCTTCTTCCTTCTTTTATTATCAAAAGGCTGCCGATCCGGTATACCTTTAACAACAATTATTTTACGGATATTTTTCAAGGAATACCTAAATTGGGTTATACACAAATGATTCAAAAAATGCTTACACATCCACTGATTGATGTTTCTTTAGAGACTGATTTTTTTGCAGATCGCACACGACATGAAGCCTCTTCTAAGAACATTGTTTATACTGGAATGATTGATCAATATTTCGATTATTGTTATGGCGAGTTGGCCTATCGGTCTTTACATTTTGAAACTGAAGTCTATAACACGGATAATTACCAAGGAACAGCCGTCATGAACTTTACAGACAGTCAAACGCCCTATACGCGAATCATTGAGCATAAACATTTTTGTCCAGTGGTGTCAAAAAGAACAGTTATCACTAAAGAATACCCGAAAGAGTGGAAGAAAGGAGATATTCCTTACTACCCAATTAACGATCAAAGCAATAATGCATTGTATCGCAAGTATGAAAAATTAGCGCAACAGCAAAAAAATTGTTTGTTTGGTGGGCGCCTAGCCAGCTATCGCTATTATGATATGGACGATACGATCGCAGCTGCTTTAAAGCTTGTCCAACAGGAATTTCAAGTGGAGTAACCTCTTCTATTGGAGAGGTTGCTTTTTTTTGTCCCGATTCTGGGACAAAACGTAACTTTTTTACTAGCTATGAAATAATTAGTTATCCTATCTTCTAAATAAATAGGACTTGGGGAAGTTTATAAAACATTTTTACGAAAGGGGAGAAAAATAAACGTAATGAGTAAAAAGAATAATTATCGAAAGTTGTTACGCTCCAATAAAAGTGAACGCTACAAGATGTATAAAAGCGGAAAACATTGGGTCTATGCAACGATCACTTCTTTTACTGGCATTGCTGGATTGAGTATCGCGCCAATCGTGGCACATGCTTCAGAAATCACACCGCCATTAGATGCAAGTAAAGAAGCAAATGCCGAGAATGTCTTGGCAAATAAAACGACGACCAAAATACCGGCTTCATCGACACAAGAAAGTGAAGCTACTTCTCAATCTGAAAGCACACAGCCATCGGATAGTTTTTCTGAATCCGAAAGTATTACCCAGTCACAAAGTGCAACAGAGTCAACTAGTTTAACCGAATCACAGAGTGTGAGTGATTCAGAAATTGAAAACAATGTTACCACTATTGAAGAATCCCAAAGCACTTCTGAATCAATGAGCCTTTCCGAGGAGGAGAGTGTGTCTGAATCAGAGAGTTTGAGTATCTCAGAAAGTACCTCTATTTCAGAAAGTGGTTCGTTGTCGTCAAGTGCATCAGAATCGACTAGTCTATCGATGTCACGATCTACCAGCGTCTCTCATTCAACGTCAGTAAGTCAAAAGAACCCACCAAAACAAACAGTCACCGAAAAAAATAAAGTAGAATCACAAAAAGCACAAGAGCTCTTTGATCAATTAGTGCCTAAGAAAGTACAAGCTTCGGTTGACACTACAACGAATTCATTAGAAATAGTAGTCAAAGATGGCAATTCACCAAGTACATCTTTGATACGGGCAGCGCAGCAATATGCTAGTGCCAATAACTTGATTGCAAGTTTTGCAATCACCACTCAATCAGGGCAGATCATTAAAATCAACGTTTCTGCAGATCCGGATATGGGTCGAGAAGAATTTGAACAGGCAATCAATGATGGAAATAAAACCAATTCACCTTCTGGAGTAACAGTTGATGTGCCAGACCAAGTGAAGAATAAAGATTTATATAAGCAAACCGCTATTGCTAATGGCACTTATGCCGCAGTTACTGACTGGGCTACCTTAAAAGCAGCATATGGAAATTCTTCGATTACCTATATCGAGGTAACCGCCAATATTACAGCAGCTACCAATGTGGCAACTCGTGATTTGGGTTGGCGCGAAACGAGTGTGATTATTGACGGGAATGGTTTTACAGTCAATATGGCAGGAGCAGCGTTTAATGTAGGGGCAAGTTCTACGGTTCGCGGTTCTATTTTTACGATCACAAATATTAACTTGATTCATTGGCAGTCAGGCACCAACTCAGGAGACAGTGGGACAGGTACAGCGGACGCAGTGATTGATTCAAGGTCGGCAACAGGTGGTTATGGATACTGGTACTTCAATATCGATAATGTCACTCTCGAAGGACGAGATGGTGTTAGCGGAACAGATACTGCTTATCAACCACGACGACTACTGGATGCTGAGGATAGTCAAGTGACTTTATCAGGCAAAATCGTTGCCAATGTAAAACAAGAATTGATGCAAATTGGGGAAGTAGCTATCGCTAACGGATCCCATGTAGAGTTGAATCGAACAGCTGGTACCACTGGTTATTCCATGTTTTACTATATGGCCATCCGAGGGAACAATGCGAGTGATACAGGATTCAACCATACCTTTAAAGTAGGTGATGGAGCGACAATTATTGGGAACGAACTTAGTACCTATAATAGTAACAACTATCCCCTTGTCTATTATGGATTTAACTCAATCACTGTTGGAGATGACGTAACCTGGAAGCAAGACGGCTTCCAAATGCTCCTTGATTTTTCTCGTTATTCAGGAAGTCAATCAAATGACCGAACTGCAACTTTTGGACAAAATTTACAAATGACGGCTACGCGTACAGTAGGTTCTAACTCGCTGAATGTCACAAATAGAGCGGTTGTTACATTTAATGCAGGAACGGTACTTGATTTGCAACAATGGAATGCCAATACTGTTGTAAACGTTGATTCTGGCGCAACCATTCGCTTTATTTCACCGCGAGCATTGCACTTAGCACGTTTAACTTCTTCAGGAGCTGTTTCGGCTGGCCGATTGATTACAGGTTCGGGAACATTTGTCATGAATAATTCTCAGATTAGTACATGGCAAGGCAGCAGTAGCCAAACCGCTGCTCCAGAAGGAAACCGTAACTTAAAATTCGTAGAGATGACTATTTCAGGTACGACAACCACCATTAAAGATACGGCTGGAAATGTTACTACATCTAATATTGTAGATACTTCTACCCGTGAATTAGCGACTGTTGCTATTGCACCAGGAACTGTAACTGTAAACTATGTTGATCAGTATGGCAATATTATCAAAACTGTTGATATGCCAATTGATCCAGACGTTAATTACATTGGTGAGTATCTTGATTTGCAAACGTTGGAGTATGCCAATGATCTAATGCCTGATAATTATATGTGGGCGATTGGTACCCAAGTCGCTAGTTCTGCGAAAAATGATGGCCAAAGTGGTGGAGATAGTACGACTGATGCTGATAATGGGGATAGTTATGGACAAGCGACAGTTGCGATCGTTCCGATGGAAAACACCAATTATACCTATAATATTTATGTATACGGTGTTGCTAATAATTCGGTTCAGTACCAATATGTTGACGTTAAGACAGGTCAAGTGATTTCTTCTGAGTACATGAATGCTGGTACCGAAGCTTCAGGAACAGATAGAGTTCCTGCAAACTACGGGAATGTTATTGATTGGACCAATAGTTACTATACTTCGACGAATTTACCTCCTGGTTACTATTATGCAACAGGTGCAGTATTAAATGGTAATGTACAGCCTGGATCTACTACAGTCGGAACTGGAGCGAGTCTAACCACTATTTATGTTGTAGCAGATACACAAACAGTCAACGTAACATTTGTTAATTCAGATGGTCGTCCATTACAAAACCAAACTGGCACAGTTGCCATCAATGGGACGACCGGCCAAGAAATAAGTTATGAGGATTTAATTGCGGATTACCTCACTCAAACCGGTTATTATGCAGATCAAACAGGGACATTTGTTTTTGATAATACTAGCAATAATGGTAGTACGACAGATAGTGATCAACAGTTTATTACGATCACTCTCTATCCGTCTTATCAAGAAGTCGGTGTCGTTGGAAATAATCAACCGGAATCAGATCCTGCTACAGGGGAAGCATTTGAGCAAATCCCGGGAACAGTCACTGTTGGAAAATATGGTACTTCTGGCGTTTCAAACGAAAGTATCACTCTTGGTGTAACAGATGCAGATTTAGAGAGAAATGGATATATTTATACGGTTACAGGACCAGATGGAGTAGTCTACAATACATTAGCGGAAGCTATGGCTGCCAATCAAACTTTTGACACCACCAGTAATGGAGCATCTCAAATGGATTCTTCACCTCAGATGTTCACGGTCAATTATGAACAAGATCCGGTATCTTTGTCTACTTCAGAGTCTGTTTCGGGAAGTGAATCATTATCAGAATCCATTATTACTTCTACTTCAGAATCAGAAAGTGTTTCTCTTTCTCAATCGATTTCAGAAAGTGACTCTTTATCAGAATCGATCTCTGTTAGTGATTCAGAATCAATGTCTACATCAATGAGTGAGTCTGTTTCAGTTTCAGAATCAGAGAGTGACTCATTGTCATCGTCTATTTCAGAAAGTGAATCTGATATGAATGATTCGACATCTGAATCATTATCAACATCAATCTCTACTTCAACTTCTTTAAGTGATTCAGAATCGGTTTCGATCTCATTGAGTGACTCAGAATCAGCGTCTCTTTCAACAAGTGAATCTATTTCAGTGTCGGACTCAGAGAGTGGCTCGTCATCGACCTCTATCTCAGAAAGTGAATCAATGTCTCTTTCAATTTCGCTTAGTGATTCAGAATCTTTATCAGAATCCCTATCTGAAAGTATTTCAACATCGATTTCATTGTCGGATAGTGATTCAATGTCAGAAAGTCTTTCAGCATCAGAATCGTTATCCATATCAGCTAGTGTTTCTGAGTCAGATTCAGAAAGTGATAGTTCTAGCTTTAGTGCCTCTGTTTCTGGATCATTGAGCAACAGTACAAGTGATTCTGAAAGTTTATCTTTATCTGAGTCAGTATCAGTTTCACTCTCGCAATCACTCAGTGAATCCACTTCACTATCATTGTCAGAGAGTGATTCAGTATCAGAAAGTATTTCAGCATCAGAATCATTATCTGTCGCAATTAGTGAATCTGATTCTTCTTCGCTTAGTGAGAGCATTAGTTTCAGCGAATCTATTTCTGATTCATTGAGTGCTAGCATGAGTTTATCAGAAAGTTTATCGGAATCAGACTCGATCTCAAATTCAATTAGTATGTCGATGTCATTGAGCATTAGTGAAAGCAATAGTGAGTCTACTAGCGAATCAGCAAGCTTCAGTGGCAGCACAAGTGTAAGTAACAGTGATTCCACAAGTGTAAGTACGTCAGCTAGTGCTTCAACATCTGTAAGTATTAGCGAGTCAATCAGTACCAGCACATCAGTTAGCGATTCATTATCATTAAGTAACAGTGAGTCAATGAGTTTGAGTACCTCGCTTAGTGATTCATCCTCATTGAGCGCCAGCATTTCGACATCATTAAGTGCAAGTGACTCTGCAAGTTATAGCGGCAGTACGAGCGTAAGTAATAGCGATTCGGCAAGCGAAAGTATATCTGCAAGTAATTCACTTTCAGTAAGTATTAGTGAGTCAACAAGTGAAAGTACGTCAATCAGCGATTCTGCATCATTGAGTACAAGCATTTCGACATCCCTAAGTGCGAGTGATTCTGCAAGTTACAGTGGTAGTACAAGTGTAAGCAACAGTGATTCCACAAGCGCAAGTACGTCAAGTAGTGAATCAACATCTGCAAGCATTAGTGAGTCGACAAGCACCAGCACATCGATCAGCGATTCGTTATCAGTAAGTACAAGTATCAGTAACAGTGATTCGGCAAGTGCAAGTACATCAGTGAGTGAATCAACATCTGTAAGTATTAGTGAATCCACAAGCACAAGCACCTCGATCAGCGATTCATTATCATTGAGTACAAGTGTTTCATCTTCCCTAAGTGCGAGTGAATCAGCAAGCTTTAGCGGTAGCACAAGTGTAAGTAACAGTGATTCGACAAGTGCAAGTACGTCAAGTAGTGAATCAACATCTACAAGTATCAGTGAGTCGACAAGCTTGAGCACCTCGATCAGCGATTCATTATCATTGAGTACAAGTGTTTCATCTTCCTTAAGTGCGAGTGAATCAGCAAGCTTCAGTGGTAGTACAAGTGTAAGCAACAGTGATTCCACAAGCGCAAGTACGTCAAGCAGTGAATCAACATCTGCAAGCATTAGTGAGTCAACAAGCAC
>Ga0153985_1000329_pt1 | contig 13120 bp, 19 predicted proteins | sample TSGA069MetaG_FD_104715 | JGI IMG/M metagenome (GOLD analysis project Ga0153985, IMG submission 104715) | Attine ant fungus gardens microbial communities from Georgia, USA - TSGA069 MetaG | ecosystem: Host-associated > Fungi > Mycelium > Unclassified | place: USA: Georgia, Alexander Wildlife...
ACCTCTACTTTGTCCTCTACCAATACAGCTCTTATATGCTCCTACGCCAACACGCATCCAAAAAATATCATTAGATCAACTATTAAATTCTTTCACATTTTGCATGTTATAACGCGCTCCTTCTAATTATTTTTGGTACAAACTGACTGTATCATAGTATTTTTATCAATGGGAAAATCCTTCCTGACCATAAACATTTCCTTCTTGAACGAAGAATACGGGCATATAAACGTCGTTAAAGAGGATTTTCCTGGGGTTCAGGAATACTTTCCTAGATAAACATAAAAATGTGCCATACTCGGTTTAGTAATCAAGAATAAATGACTACTCGCAACTATTCGTCTACTAAAAAGAGTCTTAAAATATGTTTTTTGAGATATGTAGTTTAGTCACTTTTAGGATATGTATTTTTATGTTTAGGGACTCTACTCCCCATTTTTACTGAGTTATTCACACCTAGAAAAACTATGCCATAGTCCCTTTGTAATAAAAAAATTGTTAAGGAGCGTGTTCAAACATGCAGAATCTTAATAAATATTTATCTGTAATTAATTGGGTCGTTGCTATTCTTTTCATACTCATTATCGCTCTTGAAAATAATAATTTATTATTTTGGATGGGGATGCTAAGTAACGGACTAGTTAATTTTTGTACTTGGAAAATCAAAGAACTCTGTTCAACAAAAAAACAATATTTAAATGTTAAAGAAAAGCAATAAGACCTTGGTAGTGACGAGCTCTAGAAAACTTAACTAATTAACTACCACAAGTTTAGTTGACAAACCCCTTTATTATATTTGCCAATAGCGAGGTGTAACTATGAAAAAAATTAGTGGAGATGAGTTAAAAAAAATCCAAAAAAAGCTAACCAGTAAAAATATTTTTACGGATATTCTTTGTGTTTTCCTACGTATTTTTACCTAGTAACAATCACCCGATAGTCAAAAAAATGGATCAAATTTACACCGATGCGCACAAGCTTTGCTCGAACAATCGATCATTATTAAGAGAAAACGTGTGTTTAACTAACCATTATTCCCCCTTTCTTTCCTGCTTCGTTTTTTGATATATTAGCTAATAATCAATCATTTTGGTAGGAGTCTTTCATGAAGAAAATTGTCGTTTGGAGTTATAGCTGTGTTTCTCTCGTTTTATTCTTTAGTTTTTACCCAATTGTTGCATGGTCTATCGTCATAGAAGAAGGCAGCTTTGCAAACACAGATTTTGGTTATCTGTCCTGCCTCTTACTTTTCTTTATTTGTTTGTTCTGTTGATGCAGTTCACAATAATAGAAATCAGAGAGGACATATTAGTTATCCGAAAAATTGGAAATTTCCGCAAACAGAACTTTTATCTATCGCAAGTTGCTGTCTCGTATGGAGTCAGAGAAAAGGTTTCATATAAAGCACCAGCCATTTATCCAATTTATGTTTACGACGAAAAGTTGGATAAGCGTCGAAAAATTGTTTGTGGCGATATTAGAGGAGCTGACTTTGGTAAATTTTGGAAAAAATATGGTCCTACTGAAGAGTAATTTTACAAGCATTAGCTCCATCTTTGATGCGCGTGTGGATTTTTTTGATAGAGGATACATATCAGCCAGAGCAAAATAAACGATGGGTCGTTGTATCTCCCAAAAATTCAAACAGTACAACGATCTTGTTGGCAAAAGCTTCCAAACCACTCCAAACTTCCTCCTACAGCGTTGTTTTGGGCGAGTGATTTTGCTATACTGCTAGTAATTTCTTGGTTCGACTATTGCCGATAAGGCGAAGCGATCACATAGGATTCTTTCGGAGGATAAAACATGAATTCAACAGTTACTTTCTATGTTACTCGACATGGGGAAACATTACTTAATCAGTTACATAAAGCACAAGGTTGGGTAGATTCCCCACTAACTGAAAGAGGAATCCAAACAGCCACACAATTAGGACTGCAACTGAAAAATGTCCAATTTTCGTCTGCATTTTCCAGTGATACATCCAGAGCTTTACAGACTGGAAAAACTATATTATCTGCACAGGGGCAAAATGAACTGCAAGTTATTACTGATAAAAGGCTCCGTGAGTGGTGTTTGGGCTGCTGGGAAGCAGAAAATAATGAGAAGTTTATTTCCAGTATGATGAATGAATTACAGATACAAAATGATTTTTCAGAACTTAATTTCCGTCTGCCAGAAGTTCATGAGGTTATTTATAAATCCGACATAACAGGTATGGTTGAACCGTTTCATATGATTAAAGATAGATTGGAAAGTTTTCTCAAAGATACAGGTGATAAATTTATTCACTTGAATAATCCAAACGTCCTGATCGTTACTCATGCTTTTGCTATTAAAACATTGCTGTATTTGTTTTCAAAAGAAATGTTGCGAAAAAAACCTAAAATCAAAAATGTCGATATTATTTGTATCAAATGGGATGGCAAAAGTTTTTCTATCCTTGCATGATAAGCCCGGACGGTTTCTGGACTTCGATTACCTGTTCCCTCATTTAATGCTCTGCTACTCTAGTTGCCGCAAAACGAAAATCCCATAAATCAATTTATTATCTTTTATTCAAAACACAAATAACCGGCCAAATCTTAAAAGATTTGACCGGCTATTTCTTTATAAAAGGGGAACTTCCCCTTTTAAATCTATATTAATACGACAGGGGCAAGGTTTCTTTGAGTTCAGTTTTTGCTTCTTGGATTTCTGCTTTGACTTCATCGTGACTTTCTTTTAGTGCTTGTTTTCTTTCCTTGCCGCTTTCTTTGAGTTCGCTTTTCACTTCTTTAGAAGCTTCTTTTACTTCATCTCTGCTGTCGTGTAAGTCGTTCTTGATTTCTTTCTTCACTTCTCTTAATTCTGTCCGAATTTCTGATTTCCATACCGGGCGGAAAATGTAACGGTTCACTGTCATTAATCCAATGCAGGCAATCCCCAAAATCAATACTGTAATATCTAATCCATTTCTTTTCATTTTATATATCCTCCCGTTTTCTACCAACCGTAACAACCAACGCTATTTTTTCTGCTTTATTACTACACTCTCATAATAAGAGATAATCGGAAGCGTTTCGTCCAACCAAAGCCCTATTTTCTTCTCGGATAAAAGGCTTGATCGGCCGCGAAAATGACAAAGACGTGAAAAAAAGAGCCCTTCACAGGCTCTTCATCAGATTATTTCTTGTAGTAGATCATCACTGTTGCCAGACTAATCGCCAAAATGCCTAAGATCAGGAGCGCGGTTCCTTTATCTTCTCCCATTTTCGGCAGGCTGCTTTGATAGCTTGTGGTTGGACTTTTGCTTATATATGAAGAAGTGCTGATTGGTACGCTTGTATTTTCTGCGTTGGGAGTGGTTGTTTTTAATTTCAACTCACTCATTGCGGCAGTCAAACGTTGGATCAGATCATTTACCTGCGCTAATGTTGCTTTGCCTGATGCAATCAGGCGATTCGCTTCGTCCTTTAAGTCCATGACCTTTTGCCAAGAGTCTTCTGTATATAGCGAATGAACTTTTTGATTGAGGTCAGCGAGTAATTTCTCCAGTCTTGCTAGTGCTTCTTTTAATGATTTGTTGGATTGTGGTTGTTCTCTTTTTACCAGCTTTTGTACTGCTGCGGCTAAATTTTCTTTTGCGCTGTTTACTTCGTTCAGCGTTACGTTTGCTGGATTTTCTTGTCCTTTTTTGAGAACTTTTTCTGCCTGAGCCTTTGCATCAGCAACGGGTTGCCATGATTCAGGGGTGTACTCTTCTGCTTTTTTGTTATTCGTTTCATCTACTGCTGCCTGCAGCTCTTTCAAAGCCTGCTCGATTTCCTTCGTATCTACAGGCGGCTGCTCCGTAGAAGGTGCGACTTCTTGAATCACTTCTTCTAAGTTATCAGAGGCTGCATCTAATTGTTCGAGTGTGGCTTCTTCGTTATCAACGATCTCGTGCGCTTTATGGATCTCGTCATTCAGTTTCGCAGCATCATCCGGCGTTAATTCAGTTTCGTCGATACTTTCAGCTTCATCAATGATATCTGTTAGCTGGTCAATCGCTTCACTGATCGTTCCACTGGCTGAGCCGCCGCTTCCGTATACGTTCACCGAAGCATTTCGATTTTGCGGCTGACCGGCTTCATCATTGGTACCTGCGCCATTAATATAGCGTGTCGTGGAGGCATCGACTTTTGTTTTGTAGGTAATGACTGCGGAGGCGTAGTTATTTATCGTACTCGCACTGCCTAGATTGTCTAAATATAACTGGAAGCCCGTATCCGTTTGCGTGACTTTTGTCCAAGAATTTTCGATATCTTTGCCAGGCACTAAGGAATATTTCTTCAAGCTTTTTTTATTTGTGTCACGATAATTAACTATAAATGAGTTCGTCAGTAAGATTTGCCCCGGTCCAATCGTATCGAGAATCTGCGGCTGAATAAGTCGCTGTTGGGCATTGTTAATGGTAATTGTCCAATTAATAATGGCTGGATCATTTTTATCGAAGGCCCCGCTTTTAAAAACTACCGTTGGATTGTTATTGCCGGTCGTCGTTCCAGCGCTTTTCCGAACAGTTAGCTGGACATCGGTGGTCGCGCCATTCACAGGCATCGCAAGTGTATTGGCACCATCGGTTACCTTCGTTTTATCGAATTTGGCCCAGAAAAACAAAGAGCCGTTAATGTCGGTTTTCCCTTCAACCGAATCGGTAAAGGTCAAGGTCATCAATCCTGTTGCTGCATCGGTTGATGCATTCGCAATAATATTTCCAGCAGCGTCCATTAAAGGAAAGTCGGTATAGTTAACCAGCTTCAATTGCTCTGGTAACTGAATGGTCATCGTTTCATTTGGATGAACCGCTTCGGGAATAGCAAACGTATAATGAACTTTGATCTTATCGGAATCACTTACCTTGGCTAGTGGATTACCAGCAATATCTGTAAATGACACGTCGGTAAAATACTGACTCCCGTGATCCACTGCTGCCGTTGGTGCAGCTTTTTCAGTGGCAGCCGATGATTTGGTTGTCGATTCTTGTGTTGATGCAGTGGTTGTTTTATGTTTATCAGTTGAATTTGTTCCAACCGAAGAAGTTTGTTCACTAGTAGGTTGAGTCGTACTTTCTTCAGCAGCTTTCGTTTCTGAAATTAGGGCTGTTTCACTCGTCGTGGTGCTGGTCAATTCCTCAGCATTTCCATACATCGGCGAGGCAATACCGAACAACAAAACGCCAAATAAAATGATACTCTTCATTTTTTTCATTAGTGCTCCTCCTCTATGCTATAAAGAATAGCGTATTTAGAGAAATCTATACACGAAAAGGAACTTGCAAAAATTTCCTTATAGGAGAAGACGTGTCCGGCAAATGCTATTTCATTTACTTCAGTGATCTCTGTCTGACTTCTCGTTTACTGGAATAATTTTTTTGAGCACTAGACTATTCATTTTCAGTTTTAATTATAAAATCGTTGAAGGGTCGCAACGCTCCGTAGCATGAGCGTTTTTATAGTGTTACCATAAAAGAAAAGGAGGCAAGATTTATCATGCACTATTTTGTTAGCGCACTGCCGGTTATTGTTTTTCTTTTCATAAGGCGTATTATTTTAGTAAACTATTCAGCAGTAGATGGGTTGGTTTGTTCACCGGAAATTTTGAAAGCGTTATATGCTGATGATAGAAAATTAATTGGAGGTTCTCCTATGTTTTTTCAGAAGAAAACCAAAGACAATAATAGTAGTGATAGTGAACCTGATTTATGGGGGCGAGAACCTTTAGAACTCTATGAAAAAATCGGACGCCCGATTGAACGCGATCCTGAAAATCCATTACGTTCAAGTGATGGAAAACCGATCCAAGACTTCATGGTTCTATTTTATAAAGGTAAGCCAGATATCCGCGGGGTAGGTAGCTTACTCTATGCCGGTGAATGGATCAATTACGGCACAAAGCTATATCGTGTAAATACCCTGCTCCAACAGTTAGAATTAAAAGAACTGATTATTGAAGAGCTTCAGCTAGAGGAGTCCAAATTCTTGGTTAGCCAAACTAGAGTCGATCCACGATTACACTTATTTTATTAAGAAAGGGTCGCTTGTTTTAAATACAACTTATGTAACTAGTTGATAGCGTCCGTTAGCTTACTTTTCCTTTAGTTTTTGCTATCATGATAGTGGAGGTGTCATCATGGAATCCTTATATGTTCTCTTTAGCTTTCTAACTAGTTTAGGCATATTGCTAATGATTTATTCTTTTTATCGTGATTTTAATAAATTAACTTTACTTCAAAAAATCTCACTCATAGTAATTACTATAGGTGGTCTAGCTCCTATGATTATAGGTACAATTCAAGGTTTTATGTCACGTTAGCAGCCAGTATGGCTGCTTTTTTAAGCCTTAAAACTTACGTGATAGCCCCATTTTTAACAGAGTTATTGATTCATATTTAACTCTTCGAATAAATGATCTCCGCATTTACAAAGCGCTTTCTTAGATTTATTATTAATTATATAGGGGGATGTTTCATGAAGAAAATATGTTTTGTATTAACCGTTAGTGCAGGGATAAATTATGGCTCAATATTTGCCGGACCAGCTCTTAGGAATAACGATGTTTTTAAAGACTATTTCTCCGATTACTATGATGTTTCGACTAACTATATTAGAGATAAAGACTCCGTTGATTATTTGGTAGTTCCTGATCCTTTCCCACCTTTTGACAACGAAAATCATCTTCCAATAATCAAAGTACCCGCGCTCTTATTTATGCAAAGAGATTTTGAACAAATAAAGACGTATATTGATGATTATTTTTTCCTTAATAGTGTAACAATTGATCTCACATAGCTTTTCTAAACCTTGCTTCATTCAGCTGCTAAAATACGGTAAAATAATAATAGGAGGTGGTATCATGTTGTCCAGAGATATTGTTGCTTTCCTCATTTGTGCTCTTGGTGCTATTCTAGGCGCCTATACGATTGCTTTATCAGGCAAAAGACCGTCACTAGCGAAAATGTTTGTCACTGTATTCTTTTCTGGAGGATCATTAGTCTTTTATTACTACTATTTCGAAGGGAACCAATCCCTAATCCTACCTGTGGTGTATTATGGAATTGTTATCGGTTCCGCACTATTGTTTTCAAAATTCAAAGAGAAACTCAGCTCGTAATCATCCATTTTTTTGCCTCGTGTCGTGAAGCTAGATGCTTTTATGTAAAAATCAGAAAAAAAGAAACTTCAAACAGAAGTTTCTAAATTAGATAGGGTTGGTGTAGAGCTGGCAGTTCATTCACATGATATATCGTTTTTAAATAATATAATTCTTTTATTTTTTTTGATCACTATAGGTTCCAATTGAAACAAAACCTCCAATGAGAAAACTTAACAGGTATCCTACTCCGTGCCAATAATTGTGAGTAATAAAACTGTCAATCGAAAGCACTAAAAAAATAATAGTACTAGCTGCAAATAGGTAAACCTTCCACATAATTAAGCCGCTTCCTTCATATATAAATAGAATAAATTGTCGTAGTTAACTTGAGCTCTATTCATGAGTAATGTTCGAATTCTTGAGATGATTATGATTCCACAAGAAATAAAAGTCAAGCATATGCTACTTCACTTGGATTTCTTCTTAATTATGTCCAGCTATCGCAGCTAGCGTTTTTTAGAACATTTATTGAGCTTGTCAGTAGGTGTACTTGCTTTATTATTATCCGATTGAAAAGCTGTGTAATACACAATTTATAAATTGCCGAACTTTTCTTCATTAGGTAATTCTTTTAAAATCGGTTCTGCACTATTGTTTTCAAAATTCAAAGAGAAACTTAGCTCGTAATCATCCATTTTTTTGGATGATTTTTTCTTTAATCTCCCTAACATGAAACCAGACTGTTTCTTCCATTAAATATCTACACATAATATATAAGAGTCTCTTATTATAGGTGTATAATTATCTTAAAAGGGGGCTATCAAATGAACTACTTATTGGGAACTATTTTCTTATTATTAAGTATCTGGCAGTTTGTCATGTTTAAGCGATCACTCACCCACTTTAAGCAACAGGGAGACAAGAATACCTCTCCTTTTATTATGTTTGCACTATGGAGCGGCTTGTTATTTGCCATCACGTTTTTAGGCATTGCGATCTCTTGCTTTTTTTAGATTACCTACGCTTTATTTAAGAGACCCCATGTCTCTTTTTTTATTGCTCCCTCTGCCATCCTCTCAGCTAAATTTCAAAATTAAAAATATTTCATAAAAGATGCTGATTTTTGATTATTCAGTATAATTTAAAATAACTGAAAATCAAAAACGAAATTAATCGAATTTAAGTTTTCATACCAATATCTATCCTACTATTATCCCAGACTAAAAAGGGAGATAATATAACGACTAATATCGAATGATTTCATGGAAAAGGACTTGAGAAATTTGAAAAAAGCAGTTATTGCAGTACCTATGTTGGGACTATTGAGCATGTTACTACTTACAGGTTGCAGCAAAAATGAGCATGAAGCCAGCAGTGTCAATAATTCCACAGAAAAACAAGTACAAAAAAGTACCAGCTCTAGTTCTTCAGAGAGTGAAAAAGAAAGCCGTTCCGAAGTAGCGAAACAAACTTCTGGATCGAGCGCATATCAAGGCACTCAAGAAGACCAAGCAAGTACGAATGAATCAGAATCCGCAACGTCAGATACCAGCTCTGAGAATGAGAACACTGAACAAGTGAATCCTACACCTTACGCTGTGGACTTGGCTGATTGGGGTTCTGTAATGGATTTTCATTTATCCGGTGTTAATGTGCCTGAAGTTATCACTTTGGATGCCGCAAATAATACACTGACCTTAACATCTAAAGACGGTGCCAATGATGTTGCTTATTCCGTAAGTTCAACAACGATTCCAAAACAAGCAGTGAGAGTCTTTTCTCATGTTGGAAATGCGGTAAGAACCGTCAAAGTAAATACCCAGATCGTAATAAACAATCAACTCTCAGGCTCACCAAGACTTGGTAATAGCGGACCTATGTATTTGTTTGTAAATAATAATGGCGGCTTATCCCTCATCACGCCTAACTTCGCAGGAAATGTAGAGCCCGACCAAAGCGATGTTATGCTGGAAGCCGTATTGTAATAGTCGCACGAAAATAAATCATCGAAGCACATGTCCTCATGTGCTTTTTTGGTTTTGGAATTCCGGTAAAGACCCAGCTCTGCCGGATAAGCTCTATCAAAAAAAGAGATGGTCCTCCATCTCCTATCGTTCTATAAACGTTGATTCGATCATAATCTTGTCTTTTCTGTTATTGATAAATTGCAGGAAGGCTTCCCGACCGCATTTTGTCAGGTGGTAATCGATCGTTGAGAGATTCAGCAGCTTGCTGGCTAACAGATTGTCTTGTCCGACGATCAGCGGAAGCTTTTTACCGCGATAAAAATCGTAAATTCCCGCACTCACTTCATCGCCGTTAGTCAGAATGGCTTCTACCTGATTTTCTTCGTAAAAGAATTTTCCCGCTCGATAGCCGTCTTCATATGTCCGGCAGTTCCGAACAACATCGGATTGGTCGAAGGTTTTAAAATTCTTCTTCGCCAGCTTCAAAAGCAGCTTGGTACTGTCGCTGTAACGCTCATTTCTGCCTGTGGTCATACCGATCTTCTTCACGTTATGGTCAAAAAAGTAAGCCATCGTATCCATAAAAGCCTTCTCGCGGTCGATCGAAACACTCGCCACGCCCTCATTTGGAACATATTCGCAAAAAATCAGCGGGCCGTATTGTTGATAATCCAGGATCTTCTTTAGACTATTGATCTTCGAGGTAATGATCAGGCCGTCATACAGCTTGGTAGATAATTCTTCCAGATATCCCAATTCTATTTTCCGATCATAATTCGTCGGCAGCAGAGTGACCTTATAATTATGATGAAAGGCTTCTTCGGCGATTCCACTGACGATCTGTTCAAAATAGGGACGATTAAGCGAAGGAACGATCACGCCGATATTATAAGTCTTTCCAATACTCAAATTTCGAGCAATGGAATTCGGCCGATAATTCAGCTCGTCCACCAGCTTTAGTATTTCACGCCGTTTTTCCTCATCGACATACGGGTAATTATTGATGACCCGCGAGATCATCGTAGTGGAATATCCAGAAAGCTTTGCTAATTCTTTAATCGTAACCATATCGAACTCCTTATCAAATAAGAGATAATCGCTTCAACGCATTGAAAATACCGTCATCATCATTAGTATCCGTGATCATATCCGCGCTTTTCTTGACCGTAAGCGTTGCATTTCCCATCGCCACACCGATTCCCGAAGTCTGCAGCATTTCTCGATCATTCAAGCCATCGCCAAAGGAAAGAATATCCTCTCTATCAAAACCTAACCGTCCAGCCAATTCCAAAATAGTCGTCGCCTTCGATCCGCCTGTAGGAATGATATCCACCCCATCGTCATGCCAGCGGACAAAATCAAAGGTTGAAAAATGCGGCTCGATCGCCTGCTCCAAGCTATGATCGTAAAAGGCCAATACTTGATAGACCAGCGCTTCAGCTTGGTTATGAACAGGCGGTAAAGCCCCGCCAACATAGCTCATAGCCCTACGCATTTTCTCCAAATCAAAGCTGGAAACCCGATACAATTGATTCAAGGTCACGATGACCGCATCTACTTTTTCCTGTGAAAATCGATTTAACAACTCCAAAAGATCAGCGGATGCTAATTCGTTGCCGAAGGTTTGCCGGTGATCAACAAATCCGATGGCGCCATTACAAACAATATAATTTTGAAAACCCAGCAGCTGAATGATCGGCTTGGCATATAATAAACTCCTGCCGGTTGCGACAAACAACGTATGCCCTTGTTCCTTCAGCCTCGTCAAGGCTTCAAGCGTGGAGAAAAGAACTTTTTTATTACTCCCTAACAGTGTACCATCAATATCAAAAACAACCATTTTTTTCTTCGAAGCGGTCAATAAAACTCCCTACTTTCCTAAATGAACATTAGATTTCTTTTCAAACTAGACACGATATGATTCCCGTAATCGATAAACGTGTACCAATTCCGATCATAGAAAAAGGAAAGCGTGTCGACACCTTGTTGATTCATCACAGAAATATCCTTAATCTCAGACAGCTTGATTCGGCTTTTGATATTCTTAGCAAACAATCCTCTAGGCTTTTCTAAAAGCAGCGCGTTTCTTTCAAACGATACCGACACATAATAATAATCCACGCCCAACATATCCGTAATTTCTACTACTGAATTCATCTAAAACACTTCCTTTGCCGTTTTGTTACTCCTAGTCTAAATGATGAAACCAGTTGCAATGCAAGTGTTATTTAACAGCTCGTCGACAAGCGGAATATTAAGAAGTTCAAGGGTTGATCGTTTCTTTTGTATCAGTAGCACAAATACACCTGCGGCTTTTTCAGTTCCGCAGGTGTTGATTTCTTATTCCTGTTTTTTTAACTAGTCCTCTTTCAGTTTTATCGGGACATATCTTTGCATTTGTCGATAGCCCAGTCCTTTTTCAATATCCTTTTGATAAATATTTTCTTCATCTAAATAAGGCATATTGAACATAAAGCTGCGATTTTTATCGACTTCAAAATTTGTACTTTCGACCCATTGGAAGATTTTGTCTTGAACCTTCTTGATACTCTCATCGTCTTCATCGATACTAACTGCCATCGCGTATAACCCGCCGGGAAAATCAATCAGCTGGAGCGGACTGACATCTTCTTTCCTGACGCTATCTTTGACAGCGCACACCATGGTAGCTTTATCCTCATTTACCAGCATAAAATCCAAACAGTCAAAAATCACCGGACGGTATAAAGGATAGTGCTGCCATAATTGAAACATATAACCGCCTTCTTTGAAAATATCTTCAAACGTTTGCTCCCCAGAGGTTACGGCCCTAAACGGTGGAATTCTTATCACCATGACATCAGGGATCTTTTTGTCTAATTTATCCGTAATCTCGATCAAACGATTCATGTTGGCAGGTTTGCCGATGTAATCGACGCTTACGATTTGCGTTTCGATTTCTTTGGCTTTGTCATATAGCTGCTTGATATCGGCATTATTAGAAAAATTCAGCTTCTCTATTTCCTCAATAAAGTCGAGGATAATACTTTTCAGTTCATTCAGCAGAGAAACCTCATCATCGATATTCTCTACTTTTTTTCCTAATACCTCTAAAACGACATCCGAGCCAGAAGCCCCGAAGATCCGCTTAATATCTTTGATACTGATGTTCAATTTTCGTAAAATAAGGATTTGTTCGATCCGCCGAACCGCATCTTCATCATACATTCGATAAGGCGAGTCGCTGTTTCGGATACTTTTCAACAACCCCATATCCTCATAATAGCGCAGCGCACGCGCTGTAATATTGTACTTGTTGGACACATCCCTAATCTTGACTAAATTATTCATAATCTATCTCCTCTTCCCATAACATAGTTCCATTATGAACGCTTACCCAAAGGAAGAGTCAAGTTTTTTTCTAAGCCTTTCCTTCTTACAGCGAACAGGGAGATTCTGCGTATCTTAGGATAGAAAGCTGCTGATGGGCCATGCTATAATTGAGGCGAGAAAAGCCTTTCAGCTGAAAGGTGTGAAAAAATGCAAAAATATTTACCGACCAATGATTTGCTTAGAAAAGCGGAACGAACTCGGTTAGCTCTTGAACAATAAGACTAAAATTTTGATAAATTGCTCCTCAAATTTAACAAAATTTTCGCTTATTGCTTCAAAGAGCTTGTTCGTGCAACTAGACATATTTAAGAAGATGTTGACTTCCGAAGATTCCTCGCATATCCTAAAAGCCTTTGTCAAAGACCTGCTAGGCCTCGAATTCCAGACCCTTACGCCAAAAGAAACGTATCATATTGACAGTTATAAGAAATCTTATGAAAAAATGGATATCCGACGAACAGAGGTGGACATCCTAGCCACCGGAGAAGACGGCAGCCATGCCACGATTGAATGTCAGATTCAACCACATGACTACTTCCATGAACGAACCATTTTCTATCTGGCGGAGGCCTTTCGCTCACCATTTGGAAATATCGATAAAAAGAAGGAAAAGAAAAAGAATAACTTTTCCAGTCTGCGTCCCGCATATGGGATTAATATTTTGA
>Ga0153985_1000330_pt1 | contig 13116 bp, 11 predicted proteins | sample TSGA069MetaG_FD_104715 | JGI IMG/M metagenome (GOLD analysis project Ga0153985, IMG submission 104715) | Attine ant fungus gardens microbial communities from Georgia, USA - TSGA069 MetaG | ecosystem: Host-associated > Fungi > Mycelium > Unclassified | place: USA: Georgia, Alexander Wildlife...
AGTTGTGAGTGAAGCAGTAAAATTTGGTTCATTCATGACACGAAAGGTAGAGAAATTCGTCATTTCAGACACTCCTTTGATGGTTTGTACTCATAATACCATAAGTTTTATTTTTTTAACCAGCGAAGCAAGAAAAGGTAGGTCTTCTTATCAAAAAATCAGCAAAAACAGATCATTATTAAATCTACCTTTTCTTCGTTAAAATAGAAGTTGTTCTTTTAAACCTTTGAAAAGCGAAAATGACGGGACCGCCACTCCTTTCCTTTATAATACAAGCGTTTAGCGTCACTCCTTTTTTTGATCAGAGAGAAAAGATTTCAAAAAAATGAAGAAAAAAGGCTTGTGTTTTTTGCAATTATTTGTATACTAGAAAAAGTGAAATTAAACATGAAGTTTACTTATAGCAAACTTTTTTATTTGAAGTTGTGTCAATCAAAGGGGGAATGAACATGGAGATTGGCGAGAAGCTGCGCAATTTGCGCGTTCAAAAGAATTTGACCCAAGAAGAATTAGGCGAGCGGACCGATTTGACGAAAGGCTATATCTCACAGTTGGAGCGTGATTTGAGTTCGCCTTCTATGGAAACTTTTTTTACGATCTTAGAAGTTTTAGGCGTGACACCAGAGGAATTTTTCCGAGAAGAAAATGCGCAGCATCAAGTGGTTTATCGCGAAGAAGACAGCACGCTTTATTATGATGAAGAAAATGGCTATGAATTGAAGTGGCTGATTCCCGATTCCAATGAAAAAGAAATGGAGCCAGTCTTGCTGACCTTTGATAAAGCGGGCGAATACAAGACCTTTGAACCATCGTTAGCAGAAACATTTATCTATGTCTTAGAGGGCAGTGTGGCGTTGTCGTTAGGAGAAACGCAGTACAAGGCTCGTAAAGGCCAATCGATTTATTATCAGGCGACTGAGCCGCATCAATTAAAAAATATTGCGGGCAAAAAAAGCCGTGTGCTTGTAGTCGTGACAGATTCTTATTTATAGTACAGGAGGAAAGAGTGTGGGAAAAACAATAATTTCATTCAACAATGTGGTGAAGCGATTTGATGATGATGAAACAGTTTTGAAAAAAGTGAGTTTTGATATTGAAGAAGGTCGCTTTTATACATTGTTAGGTCCTTCAGGTTGTGGAAAAACAACCATCTTACGCATCATTGCGGGTTTTTCGGACGCAACAGAAGGCGACGTTTATTTTGATGGACAAAGAATCAATGACGTTCCTGCCAATCAACGGCAAGTGAATACTGTCTTTCAAGATTACGCCTTATTCCCACATATGAACGTTTTTGAAAATGTGGCATTTGGTCTGCGAATCAAAAAATTACCAAAAGATGAAGTGAATAAAAAAGTCTTAGAAGCGTTGCGGCTAGTGCAGCTTCCTGGTTATGAGAATCGTGAAATCAGCGAAATGTCTGGAGGACAACGCCAACGGGTCGCAATCGCACGAGCGATCGTCAATGAACCCAAAGTATTGCTTCTTGATGAACCATTGTCCGCATTGGATTTGAAATTGCGAACTGACATGCAATACGAACTGCGGGAATTGCAGCAGCGACTAGGCATCACCTTTATTTTTGTCACCCATGACCAAGAAGAAGCGTTGGCGATGAGTGATGAGATTTTCGTTATGAACAAAGGGAAGATCGTCCAAAGCGGCACACCGGTGGATATCTACGATGAACCAATCAACCATTTTGTGGCGGATTTTGTCGGTGAAAGCAACATCGTCACAGGTACGATGATCGAAGACAACTTAGTGGAATTTGTCGGCAAGCAATTTGAATGTGTCGATGGCGGGATGCGGCCGAATGAAGCCGTTGAGATCGTGATCCGTCCAGAAGATTTGAATTTGACGACGGCGGAAAAAGGCAAGCTGGTCGTTGAAGTAGACACGCAATTGTTCCGAGGCGTGCATTACGAGATCATTTGTTACGACGAACAAGGCAACGAGTGGATGGTTCACTCTACAAGAAAAGCCACTGAAGGAAGCAAGATCGGTCTTTCCTTTGAACCAGAAGACATCCACGTCATGCGTTTCAATGAGTCCGAAGAAGATTTTGATGCTCGTTTAGAGAGCTACGAAGATTAGGAGGGAAAGCTAATGACGAAAATGCGTCGTTTTTATGCGATACCCTATGTCTTTTGGTTATTGCTATTTGTTATTGCACCAGTCTTATTGATCATCTACCAATCTTTTTTTGATATGAACGGCAACTTTTCGCTGGTCAATTATCAAAGCTACTTAGGTTCGGGAAAATATTTGATCATGACCTTAAACTCGGTTTGGTATGCCTTTTTGATCACCTTGATTACCTTAGTGATCAGCTACCCGACAGCCTATTTCTTAACTAAGCTGCGTCACAAAGATTTGTGGCTGCTGTTGATCATCTTACCAACGTGGGTCAACTTATTGTTAAAAGCCTATGCGTTTATTGGGATTTTCGGCATTCATGGCAGTGTCAACAACTTCCTAGAAATCATGGGGGTTGGACCAAAGCAGATTTTGTTTACTGACTTCAGCTTTTTGACGGTTGCCGTCTATATCGAACTGCCCTTTATGATCATGCCGATTTTTAATGCCTTAGAAGAAATGAATCCCTCTTTGATCAGTGCCAGTCGCGATCTAGGGGCAAACAGCTATGATACTTTCCGACGAGTGATTTTCCCTCTTTCGTTAAACGGGGTAAAAAGCGGCGTCCAAGCCGTCTTCATTCCATCGCTCTCCCTCTTCATGTTGACCCGTTTGATTGGGGGCAATCGCGTGATCACGCTTGGTACGGCGATCGAGCAGCACTTTCTCGTTACCCAAAATTGGGGCATGGGTTCGACCATCGGCGTCATTTTGATCATCGCCATGTTCCTCGTGATGTTGTTTACGGGAGAAAAGAAAAAAGGAGGGCAACGTAAATGAAAAAATTTCGCTGGTCGAATCTTTATCTGATCGTCGTCTTTATTCTTTTGTACGTGCCGATCTTTTATTTGATTTTCTATTCCTTCAATGAAGGAGGCACCATGAATGCTTTTACGGGTTTCACTTTTGAACATTACCAATCCGTCTTTCAAGATACCCGCTTGATGATCATCGTGTTGAACACCTTTATGCTGGCATTTTTATCAGCATTACTGGCAACGATCATTGGCACATTTGGTGCGATGGGCATCTACTATACCCGCAAGCGCCGAACGAGAACGGCCTTGTTGAGTTTGAATAATATTTTGCTGGTTTCACCAGATGTCATCATTGGCGCCAGTTTCTTGATTTTCTTTACGATGATCGGCAACTTGTTCCGTGGGTTTAGCTTAGGCTTTTTCAGCGTGTTGCTTTCGCATATCGCCTTTAGTATCCCGATCGTGGTCTTGATGGTCTTGCCGAAATTGCAAGAGATGAACGATTCAATGATCGATGCTGCCCGTGATTTAGGCGCGAATAATTTTCAAGTCATCAAAAATATCATTTTGCCTTTCTTGACACCGGGCATCATCGCCGGCTATTTCATGGCCTTTACTTATTCACTTGATGATTTTGCCGTGACATTCTTTGTGACGGGCAATGGCTTTAGTACCTTATCAGTAGAGATCTATTCTAGAGCACGTCAAGGAATCAGTTTAGAAATCAATGCATTAAGCACACTTGTCTTCTTATTCTCCATGATTCTGGTGGTAGGCTATTACTTTATCAGTAAAGAAAACGGCTCGAAGAAATTACGTAAAAACCGCCGTGTGGAGGTGGCAAATCTGCGATGAAACGACTACAATCTCTGATTATCGGTATTGTTGCGATCGTCCTGATCTTGCTCTTTGGTGTCCGTGAATTGGAACGCACCTCTGGTATGGCAGGTGCTGAGGTCGTCAACATCTACAACTGGGGCGACTACATCGACCCTGATTTGATCAGTAAGTTTGAAGAAGAGACTGGCTACAAAGTCAATTATGAAACCTTTGACTCAAATGAAGCGATGTTCACGAAGATCCAACAAGGCGGTACGTCCTATGACATCGCCATACCGAGTGAATACATGATTGAGAAAATGATGGAACAAAATCTTTTAAAACCATTGGATCACAGCAAAATCAAAGGGCTAGACAATATCGACCCTCGCTTTTTAGACCTGAGTTTTGATCCGGGCAATCAATATTCGATCCCTTATTTCTGGGGAACACTGGGGATCGTCTATAACGATAAATTCTTTGATGAAGGTGAGATCACCCAATGGGACGATCTTTGGAAACCCGAATTAGCAAACAGCATCATGCTGATCGATGGCGCGCGTGAAGTAATGGGATTAGGTTTGGACAGCTTAGGCTATTCTCTAAACAGCAAAGACGATGATCAGCTGCAAGAGGCATTCAATAAGCTGCGGACCATGACCCCAAACATCAAAGCCATCGTCGCAGATGAAATCAAGATGTACATGGCCAATGAAGAAGCATCGGTTGCGGTCACATTTTCTGGGGAAGCAGCCGACATGATGTACGAAAACGAACACATTCATTATGTGATCCCTTCGGAAGGCTCCAACCTGTGGTTTGATAATATGGTCATTCCTAAGACCTCACAAAACGAAGCCGGTGCTTACGCCTTCTTGAACTTTATGCTAGAACCCGAGAATGCTGCACAAAACGCAGAATACATCGGCTATTCCACACCTAACCAAGAAGCCATGGCCTTACTGCCAGACGAGATCACCGAAGACGAACAATTCTACCCATCCGATGAATTGATGGAACACCTCGAAGTCTATGAAAACTTAGGTGCTGAGTATCTTGGCATCTATAATGATTTGTTCTTGGAATTGAAGATGTATCGGAAATAGTGGTAAAACTCAGTAAGAATGATATAAAATCAACCAAATATAACAAACCCTTTCAACCATTTTTATTGTCAGTTTTCCAATTTTCTTCCAAAAATCTTAAAAAAACATATTTTCTGTCGTTATTTAAAGCGTTCTTCCAATAAATTCCTACCAGAAATGTCATTATATCTTATGATTAATGGTTGATAAATAATATAGAACAGTCGATTATTCTCTAAGTTTCACCTCAATAAATAATTAACCGCCCCTTCTAGAAAATGTGTAGATTAGTTGCCCTTTTTTCTAGAAGGTTTTTTTAATGTCTAACGAACATAAGAGTTTAGTACATACGAGATGGAATTGTAAGTATCATATAGTTTTTACCCCGAAGTATCGACGAAAAATGATTTATGGAAAGCTAAGAGTAAGTATTAATCAGATATTAAGAAAATTGTGTGAGATGAAAGATGTTGAAACAATTGAAGCTCATGCAATGCTTGACCGTATTCATATGTTAGTAAGAATATCACCAAAGATTTTTTTCCAGTTCTATGGGCTACTTAAAAGGCCGAATTGCAACCTTAACCCATGACAAACATGCGAATTTGAAATATAAGTATGGTAATAAAAGCTTTTGGTCCAAAGGATACTACGTGAGTACGGTTGGGTTAAATCAAAAAACAATTGAAAACTATATTCAAGAACAAGAAGCAGACGATCGAATCAGAGATAGTATAAGTAAATAATAGTATATAGATACATTTAAATAGTTAAAGATAGATAGGGCTGTGAGCGGCTGGTGTTCATTACCTCCTTTTTTAAGGGGCTAGTGAGTGGTGAGCTCTTCTAGGGCTGTTAAAAAGCCACTCACTTTCACGAGTGGACATTTAATTTGTTCGTAATCTCTAATACCAAGTTGAAGACCACTAAGAGGCTCCTATTTTGATCAAATAAGTTTGGTTCCTTCAAAAGAGTGGTTGTCACATGGGAATATAGATGCGCCACAACCGCTTAATGCCAATCATTCAGGAAATAGGATCCTATTACAATGGGAGGATGCAATTGATAATGATAGCCGATTTTTCATAATTTATTCAAGTAGCTCCGAAATGGTAGATGTACAAGTCTATTCTGAGAATATTATTGCAAGGATATGGAGGGAGCCAGATGAAACAAACTTTGAGATTGAATTTGGCGCATATGATCCGATGAAGCAATACTATATTTCTGCCGTTAATCAGGCTGGAATAGAATCAGGATTGGCAGAGTTTACTATTGATTGAAGCTAGGAAAAATGAAATGATTGAATGAGCAAAAATAATTTTTGTAAATCGTTTTTTAGTCTAAAAAAGAAAGCTAGAAGGTTAGTAATAAGTATGAAAACATCTTATTTAGTATTCATTAGTATCATGAGTTTGTTTCTATTAGCCGCATGCAGCTCTTCGACTTCAGAGATTGCGACTATACGCGGGGGGAAAGTGACTATAGAAGATTTTTATCGACAGGCATTCCAAGATCCATCATTTGGTGGACAATCAGCAACAGGTGTACAAAAGAAACAAATGAATGAAAATCTCTTGCGAGAAATGATTCTTCAAAAAGTTTTTACTGATAGATATGGCGAAGACGTTTCAGATGATTTAGTAGAAAAATCATACCAAAAACAAGCAGAGGCCTATGGGGGAGAAGATCAATTTGAAAAAGTTTTAGAGGCAAGTGGGTTCACAAAGAAGAGTTTTAAAGAAAAAATCAAAGAATATCTCGCCATTGAAGTCGGTTTAAAAGAACATATGAAGATTGGTCAGGAAGAGCTTAGGCAGGCATGGGAAACCTTTCATCCAACCGTAGAGGCGTAATTAATAAAGATCGACGATGAATCTATTGTGGAGGAAATACTGGCTGACATTAAAGAAAATCAAGAGGCATTTGGAGAAATTGCCCAAGAAGAATCACAAGATCTAGAAACAGCAGAACAAGGTGGCAGAATCTTTTTTGATTCTTTGGATGAAACGATACCAAATGAAGTGAAGAATGTAGCTTTTTCAATGAGGAATGGGGAATTATCAGAACCTATTATGGTACATGACTACGTAACAGGTAGCGTTTCCTATTATATCATCCAAATGGTAAAAAATGAGGAGAAAGGGAATGATTATGAAAAATATGTAGAGCAACTAACAGAAGTAGTAGAACAACAGTTATTAGGAGATGAGCAATTTGTTTTGTCGAGAATAAAAATTGAACTTTCAGAAGCAGATGTTCAGATAAAAGAAGAGCAATTATTAGATCTCTTAACAATATATAGTGAGCAAGATGAGACTTCGGCTTCTTCTAATCATGGAGGATAAAATAGATTAATAATGCAAAGAAGAGTGTTCAGAAAATGACTAATTTCTGAACACTCTTTTTAGATACCATAGTTGATATGTATTACTCTATTTTTATGTTCGTAATCCCATAAACAAATCATTGTTAATATAAATAATTAGTAGTTTTTTAGAATAATCTGTAGTGAGCCAGAAAAAAATATTAAAGTGAATAGGGTGATCAAAGAAAGAATATTTTTTGATAATTTTTTATCTCTCAAGAGAAAATTGTAACCTACACATTAATGTCAATGTAATCATAATGACTAATAAGTACTTAAAATATCTTGAATTGATACATTTATTGAATAGCATCGCCTCATTGATTCACTCAGGTTGGTACTTTTTTGCTCTATCTGTTCCATAATATACAAAGTAACCCTTTAAAATATGTTACAATGATAGCTTTAATTTCATCAAGGTTAAGCAAGTATTTATTTTTTGAAAGTATATCCCAATCAATTTTTAAAAGATTTTCATATCTTATAAGATAGTTGTATTATAAGGTTTATTTGAAATTTTCATATTATTCTTCGATAAAATAATTATAACTCTTTCTAAAATATCCTTTTTTTTTGTTTGTAAAAAAAAAAAAAAGGAAAAAATTCTGCTTGCATTCATTATACTAAATTTCGTAACACAAGGGCGTGCACTGCGCGATACGTTTAATTTTTAAGATAGGAGGGATAAAGTGAAACGGTTTTTAACAACTTTACTTGTTTTTCTACTAACATCAGGTCCGTGTTTTTCATATGCAATGGTAGTAGCACAAGCCGAAAGTGTTACAAAAACAAGTGAAGAACAAGGTACGTCTTCTTCTGACCCTGTCGTTTCATCAATCGACAGTCTGGAAGAGACGAACGAAACTGAAGTGCAAGAATCTAGCGAACCTACTTCAACAGATTCATTTACAGTAGCCACTGACACAGCTTCATCTGAAACAGAAGCTTTATCGGAAGCTGCAGAAGAAGTACAGGTGACCTTTCTGACAGACACGGAGCATGTATTTGCTACCGGGGAAACCCGCACTCAGATCAGCAAAAACAAAGGGGAAGCACTAAAAGAAAGTGATTTGCCAGTTTTTGAAGATGATACTGCTTTTGAAGGTTGGTCGTTAGATGGCACGGTCTATACAAGTCAAGCACTGACCGAATTGATTCTCACGGAGAATCAAACCTTGACTGCTGTTTTTAAACCATCGGTTAAGTCAAGAGCGGCGAACATCTCGTTGGCAGAACAATCGATCAAAGAGATCATTGCAGAAGCCGATAAAACGAAAGTGATCGCTGTACCAAGTCCAGCTGGAGATGATTCAGCATATGCGGAATATACCAATAGTGCTGAAGGGATTCGTCAAGCGTTGTTTGATATGTATCAAAACGGCAATGGTCAAGAATTTGCTTTGTATGTTGGTTCGGGTGGATCGTTGTCACTGCCAACGAATCTGACTTCAAAGACGATTCCTGACACAATCGATAATACGAACATGACTTTTTATGCGCTACAAGGAAAAGTCAGCCGCTTGATCATCACAGGACATGGCGATGATCCCATCACAGATGCAACAACGTTGACTTCGGGTAGTCGAACAGTCACACTTGGCACGGACATCTACTTTGGCTCTGATGTAGTAATTCGAAACCTCAACTATACGGGTACGAGGATGTACATGAATGGGCATAGTCTTTCATTAAACGGTGGTTCCACCGGGAATGGCCTTGCAATTTATGGGGGAAGCAACAATGGCGATCTTACTGGAAATCCGACAATCACTATAAATGCAACAGGTTCAGGAACTTGGAACATCTATGGTGGAAATCAAAGCGGTGGCACATTGACTGGGAATCCAACAATTGTAATAAATAATACTGTTTCTGGAATAAACACTATTACAGGTGGAGCAAATATCGGTACCGTTGTAGGAAATGTCACCAATATAATCAAGAGAATCAATGGGACATTGACAAACTTCTATGGTGGCGGTGTTGGTACCAATAGTTCGAATACTGCGAATGTCACAGGAGAAATCAAAAATACCTTTGAAATTGATAGTTTAGGTAGTTCATTTCGCTTTAGTAACTATTATGGCGGTGTTTTGTATGGCAATGTATCTGGATCAATAACCAATGACTTATCAGGTAGCGGTGGTTGGGCTAACAGAGGGCCGTTTGTCGGCGGATCAGGTTATGGAAATGTTGGTTCTTCCACAGGTGAACCTGCTATAACGAATCGATTAGATGCAAGTCAATATGCGACATATGGTCCTAATTTTGTTGGTGCTAATAGGTACACAGGAGTTGTTACTGGGAACATATCAAATACTGTTAAGGCAGGTCTCAATCCGACACAGGGCGGTATGGGGAATTTTGATGGTGGTGGAGGTACCGATGCATCAAGATTGACTAAAGCTTTGCTAGGCGGGTCTAATGAAACAATTTATGATGCATATTCACCACAAGAGCGTGCAACTTTAGCATTCAATAATGCACAGTACAAGATTATAGGCGATATTCACTCACATCTGGTAAGTGGGTCTTTTGGTAATCAAGATTTATGGCGAACGACAGCTGCTGGAGTAGGTGGTTATGTTGAAGGAAACGCCACCATTGAAGTAGGTTCCAGCAATGAAGATGGTTCTTTGGGCGGAGAAGGGCTTGTTTATACTGGAGCACAAAGAAGTGCATCGGAGTTATATTATTCATCATCCCGCAATAGTTTTGCCAATCAGAGAGACTTTGATATTGCTGGCGGCGGCTTAGTTATAGGTCGAGATACTTGGACGATCTATATCAAAGGAGATACGCATACAGTAATCAACAATGCTGTCGCCAGAAGAACCTATGGTGGTTTGTTTTCAGGTGTAGTTGAAGGGAATACGAATATTACGCTAAAAGCCGGGATCGTAGACACCTTGGAAGGTACAGGGTATGAAGGCGGCCGTGTATTTGGAAATGGAACTGCAACTGTATATGATGGACAAGTTGACTGGTTTTTATCCGGTGGTGGCTGGAATGACAAAAAAATTGTTGGAGATGTTTCTGTAACAGTCCATGATGGAGTTATCAATGCTTCAATGGGAGCGTCATATGGTTCTAGCTCAGATCATACGGTCACTGGAGACTCAAATATGTTTGTCTATGGTGGGGATTTTTCTGGCACGCCTAGAACTGGTTCCAATGGATTTTCAGGAGGAATCACCAGCGTGGGATCTTTACTTGGAAATGCCAATTTAACGATTGATTTGAGAAACTATCAAGGACAGTTCCGCTTGCCTTCAGGAACAAATATTTCAGGTGGAAGACCACCAGGCAATAATACGACGTTAGGAACTGATGAGAATAATACGATTACTGTAAATATTCTTACCGCTGCTGGCTCTGATGTTTTAAATGGTGCGATAATCTTTGGTGATGGAGGACCAACGGGTTCAGCAGGGAACGGACGAAGTGGGAAGATTAATATGAATATTCAAGCAGAAGGGTCAAGTATTGGAACCCTTTATACTACAAATTATCCCAATGTAGCTAATAGTCGTATCTTAAAAGATGTCCTTGTGAATGTTCAAGGTGCGAAAAGTATCAATGGTATCTCTGGTGGTAATTCTGCTACAGCAAGTGACTTAACGAATACCATCGTAAATAACAGTACGAATCAAATACGAATGAACTTTGGTGAAAATGTCGATGGGACAGCTTCTTATCAAACTGATCCGATCGCTGTGACGGGTCTGGGGATCGTCAACTTTACCGAATTGAACGTGACAAACGGCATCAAGCTAATGGCCAATGGGGGAGACATCAAAAATGGTCGTTCAGCTACTGCTGCCAATCACGCAACGACTTATCATCAGTTCGGCGATATCCATCTTTCTAAAAATGCCGGTATCGGTATTTCTTCCGCAACGAATTTGATTTCAGGCGCGAAGTTAACGGTGGAAGACGAAGGGACGATCGAATCGCCGCCGGGAACGGGGCGAATCAATCTCTCAGATTTCGCAACACCAGATACGGATAAAGATCATTTAACGTGGCTGAAAACGACGACCAATGATGCAGGTTCTCGAGTCAATAGTCAAGGAACGTGGTTTGGTGCGGTTAGTGCTTACCAAGTGTTGACCATAAATCCAACTGCTGCTAATGCGGCAGCGATCACCCCAATCAATTTCAGTGGGATCGAAAAAGCGACTGGGAAAACCTTCATTGGGGACAACGATGTGACCAATGCAGCCAACGGGTACGGTATTGCGATACCAGGGTCGATCATTAACTACGAAGTCGAAACACCGGGAGTCGCGAACGGGATCGGGGCTATTAGTCACAATGTAACAGCAGTCAAAGAGAACAATACACCGCTGACCTTGCAAGCATGGGGAACTGAGCAAGCAGGGACACAAGTGCAAAAAGGGCGTTTGTTGATTCCTTATACGGTAACGGAATTGCCAACATTGACGTTTACACCAGAAACCCAAACGTCCGGTTCATGGTTATATGCCGGTCAAATCAAATCCAGCAAGCTAGATAGCACGGATCAGCAGTTGACGGAACAACCAGATTCAGAACCAGTTGATTGGACGAGTCCTGATGGGGAGTATAGTTACGATATCAGTGTCCGCTACTCAAATAAGGCGGAAGTTCAAGCCCGCAATGTGATCCTTACAGAACAAGAGGCACAATCGCTGACCAAAGAACAAGCCGTGACATATCTCGAAGCCAGCGGGCGTCCTTTCTTTAAGGACACGCTGACAGAAGAGGTCTTAGCTGCAATTCAAGAACCGTTAGAAACAGCGGTCTATCGCAAACAAGCGATCACTTTCTCGGTAGGTGAAAACGATCAGAATCAGGCAGAAACCACCGTTAATTTGGTGGTGGTCAAAAATGAGAGTGTCATTTCTGACGACCGGCAATTTGCCGTCTATGCAAAAGATGTCCGTTTGACCTTACCGGAAGCAACGGCGCTGACCGATGAAGCAGCTCTGGCAGACTATACCCAAGCAACCACGATTTTTGCAGATAATCGCGAAAATGTACCACCGACTGTCGATCCGCAAGCTTTTACCGCGATCCAACAAGCAACGGAAGCTGAGTTGTTGAAAAATGTGTCAACGGCTTACCATTATGAAGCAGGCAGTCAACGGGCAGAAAAAGTCGTCAACGTCGCAGTTGCCGGCGAGCTTGTTTTAAGCAGTGTGCCGACAGCCTTTGATTTTGGGCAGCAAAAAGTTGCCACAGAAACACAAGATTATTGGCCAACGATCACAGGAGAACTAGCAGTGAAAGATACGAGAGGATCCGAACGAAGTCCATGGCGCTTGACGGTCAAAGAGCAACAGCCATTAACGGATGGAACAGATCAATTAACCGATGTCTTCCGCTTTGTGAAAAACGGTCAAGAACAGATGATAACTAGTGGGGAAATGATCATCGAGGAAACGGAATTGACAGAAAATGGCACTTACGTCGTGAATCAGCACTGGGGCGAAAGTGAAAATGAAGGCATCAAACTTACCGTTCCAGTCGAACAGCAAAAAGTTGGGGACTATCAAGGAACCTTGAGCTGGCAGCTGGTTTCGGCACCTGGCAACCCATAAAGGCAGGAAAACAAATGAAAAAAATCATGATCGGTGTTATTACTGGCTATCTATTATTGTTCCCTCAACTCGTTTCAGCAGCTGAAGCAGGTGCCTATGACAGCAATGGTGTCACTTCCTTTTTCGGCGTCTATGAAGAACCCGTTGAGGAGCCAGAAGAGCCCATAAAAGAACAACCAGGGAATAAACAAGTTAATCAAAAAGGCAACAATATTTTGCCAGCAACAGGGTCAGATCACTTTAATCGCTATCAAAGCAGTGGTCTTGTCGTTTTGTTGGCAGTAGGAATCATTTTAATCAAAAGGAGAACAAAAAATGAAAAAACTTTTCTTGACGGCAGGCATTCTATTGATGAGCACTGC